>OIDK01000066.1_pt1 | contig 53025 bp, 49 predicted proteins | sample 1581551 | NCBI WGS metagenome assembly OIDK01 (sample SAMEA3882522, study PRJEB24775) | human gut metagenome | biome: human-associated habitat; feature: intestine environment; material: feces | place: Netherlands | collected 2009/2010
TGGATTCTCATTGCACAATGCTTCACTTCTTACTTCATAAGGTGTTCTCACACCAAATCTTCTTTGATATCTTTCATGACTGTAATATCTTATCCATTCTCTTATTGCCTCTTCTAATTCCTCTCTTGTTTCATATTTCTTGCCATAATGATATATCTCACATTTAAGTATTCCCCAGAATCTTTCCATTGGTCCATTATCAATGCAGCAGTGAACTCTGGACATGCTCTGTTCCATGCCATTATCCTTAAGCATACGCACAAAGACAGGACTCGTATACTGGAAACCTCCATCACTATGAAATAACGGATGTGCTCCTGGATTAGCGTCTACAGCTGATCTGAATGTATCAAAGACAAGTCTATTATCGTTATGGTCACTAATTGCATATCCTACTGGATATCTGTCATAAAGATCTAGTATCAGGCTTAGATATAGCTTATTTTCATTATTCTTTCCATATTTGAACTCAGTGACATCTGTTACCCATTTTTCATTAGGTCTTGAAGCATTGAAGTCTCTTTTAAGATTATTCTTGGCTGTATTGTTGCTTTTTCTGACTGTACAGCTTCTTCTTTTTGGTCTTATGATTGACTTGATGCCAAGTATTTTCATCACCTTGTAGACCTGCTTGTCATTATAGTTCTTGTTTTCATCTCTGTTTATTCTATCTGTCATCATTCTGTAGCCAAGCGTATGATTGAACTTCTCATCATACTTTCTTATAAAGTCTGCCAGTTCCTCATTTTCAAGATCTCTTTCGCTTTTGCTATGCTTAAGCCATTTATAATAATTCGCCCTCTTTACACCTAATATCTCAAACATAGCTGATAGGCTTACCTCTTTGTCTTCTTCCTTGATTTCCTTGATTGACTGATATTCATTCTCGAATCTGCTTGTTCTGCATATCCTCTCCTTTCTATCTCCTCCACTTTTTTTAACAGTCTAATCTCCAGATGAGCTCTTTCAAGCTCACGTTCCTTTTCTCTCAGCTGTTTCTTTAGAAGGCCAAGCTCATCTAGCTCCTCATCCTTTTTACGGCGTCCACGTCTATCTGATAAGCCTTCTTCACCTTTTTCTTTGTACTTTCTTACCCAGTTAAATACATTTGAATATGTCACATCAAATACTTTGCACGTACCCGAATAATCAAGATTGTGTTCCATACAGTACTTTGCTATCTCTATTCTTTCTTCTTTTGTAACTTTTCTGCACTTTGTCATATAGATTTCTTTACCTCCAGGAATATAATCCTTTAATTCTATATGATCATTATATAACTTTACCCATGCAAGTACTGTCCCACATGCAGGAATTTTATATTTTACTGCAATATCTCTTAGTGAGCCCTCTCCAGCCAGATATGCTTCTACGACCTTCCTTTTAAACTCTTTTGTATATGATTCATTTGCAGGCTTCTCATCAAATGCAGAATCGCCATATGCTTTAAAGATTCTAATCCACCTTTCAATTGTAGTTTTAGATACATTTATTTCTTCAGCTAGACTAGTAACTGATTCACTGCCATCTAAGTATCTTCTACATATTTCAATTTTTTGTTCTTTTGAAAACTTACTTTTTCTTCCCATAAGAAAACCTCCTCAGCAAACAGTGCTTTTAATTATTTGCACTGTCTACTGGGAGGTCATCATATCATATTTAGTCGCTTGCTTTTTTTAGACATTTCATAGATGTTTCATAAATGATTAGTAGGATGAAATAAAGGAGATGATAAAAATGAAACAAATAACAAAAGTAATGGTATTTGGAGTGTTGTGTTTCTGTACTGCGCTTATAGGATGTCAAAATAAAACAAATGCATTCACAAGTTCAGTTTTAATTAGGAACAAAACATCGTTTAAGCCTATTGATGAGGCAATAGATTCTAAAGAGGAATATGTTTATGAATATTTAGGTCTTAAATTTAAGTTATCTCAAAATATTAAGACTGCTATGAATCAAAAAAGTCTTGTGATGCTTGATGCACAAAATGCGTTAAATCAAGATTTAAGATATGCTTTTTTCTCATTTAATACAGTATCAAATACGCAAAAGAACATTGTTGTTGAAGATACTAAGGACTACATAAAATGGGAAAACAGTCTTAAGAGAGAAGGTACTATTGGTATGTATCTAAAAGGAATGTCTCAAGAGGAACTAACTGATTTGACTAAATGCAAATATCATAAAAAAATAGGCACTTCTGATGATAAACAATATGAATATTACATAAGCTACCAGACTGAGGATTTTCTAAAGGAATTAATGAAATCAAACATAGAAATAATTGATCGATTAAAAGAAACAGAAAATGGCTTTGTTTTAAAAGAAAAGAAAGATTTAGACAATACAGAGGTTTTTGATGAGTAATCGTGCTATTTATTATATAACAAGAAAGAAAAAAAGGTCTCTTATTATTTTGATTGTTGTTACAGTTATTTTTTCTAGCTTATATGTATCTTTAAATGTTATTAAATCCACAACACACTTAAAGAACTCAATATCTAGAACTTCGCAGACTTCTTTATCAATTTCCAAAAAAGATCAATCATCTTTTGATCATAAGGCCTTTAAAGAAACCAAGAATTATATTTTGCAATATAATGGAATAATAAAACCCAAACAAATAAAAGTCATTGAAGCAATGCAGTCAATAAAAAGAGATGATTTACCTGAAGAGTACCAGAATGTTTTATCGTATCAGGCGATAAATCAAACAGAAAACCATGCTTTATTCAAAAGTGGTAATTTTATATTAGAAAAAGGAAGACACCTCAAAAAAAGGGATTTAAATAAAGTGATGATTCATGAACAATTAGCAAAAAAGAATCATTTAAAAATAGGAAATTATATAACATTACAGAATAATCATCGATATAAAATTATAGGTATTTTTTCGGGCAAAAAACAAGAAGCATATACTGGATTGACTTCGGATTTTAGTGAAAATATGATTTTTATTGATTATCGATCATTACATACAAAGAATGTGAATCAAATAATTATGTTTTTTAATAGTTCACAAGAAGCTCAAATGACTATGAATCATCTTCGACAGAAATATATAGATTATGATATTGAAGAAGATTGTCAAACATATAAGGAAACCTTAGAAGTAATTAATTATATACAATACATTATCAAGTTAATAGTATATAGTTTTATTGTGGTTGCTATAGTTGTTCTTTCTCTTATTTTAATTTTATGGTTAAGAGAAAGAATCCATGAAATAGGTATTTTATTATCAATAGGAATAAGTAAAATAGAAATCTTAGGTCAGTTTATTATTGAACTTCTTTTGATTTCATTACCTGCAGTTATTTTATCCATTGCTGTAGGTAATGTATTATTTAAATTCATCATTAATGAATTATTAAAACGTGAATATTCTTTGCTTGTTACAAATGGAATAGAGCAAGAATTATCTGCATTTTTAGCAAGTTATGGAATTTTAGTCACTGTTATATTGTTGTCAGTTGTCATAGCTTGTGGAATGTTCTTGACTAAAAAACCAAAAGAGATTTTATCAGAAATGAGTTAGGAGATTATAATGAGTGTATTAGAAATATCGGAATTAAGCTATAGATATAAGAATTCAAGAGAGAATATATTATTAGATGTCAATCAAACTTTTGAATTAGGTCAGTTTTATGCAATTATCGGTTCCTCTGGTGTTGGAAAGTCAACGCTGCTTTCTTTACTTGCGGGTTTAGATGAACCTCAGGAGGGAAACATTTATTTTAAAAATGAAGATATTAAAAAGAAAGGTTGTAGTTATCATAGAAGAAATCATATTTCTTTGGTGTTTCAAAACTATAATCTCATAGACTATTTAACACCTCTTGAAAATGTGAGATTGGTGAATAAGAAGGCATCACCATCATTGTTATTAGAACTTGGATTAAATCAAGATCAAATAAAAAGAAACGTCATGAAGCTTTCAGGTGGACAGCAGCAAAGAGTCGCAATTGCGAGAGCTTTAGCATCTCATGCACCTATTATTCTAGCAGATGAACCAACAGGTAATCTAGATAATAGTACAGCTAACGAAATCATTGAAATATTGAAAAAAATGGCTAAAAAAAGAAATAAATGTGTTATCGTTGTCACACATAGCAAAGAAGTTGCAAGTAGTGCAGATGTTATTTTGGAACTCAAGGATAAGAGATTACAGGTTGTTGAATGGGAGGATAAGATATGATAAGAAATGCATTTGCGTATGTAACAAGAAAAAAGCTTAAGTCTTTAATCATTATTGTGATTATAGCGACGATGTCTACTTTTTGTGTTTTGGGCTTAGGAATTAAAAAAGCAACTGATGTATCATCCAAGAAAAGTCTAGGGAATATTACCAATAGCATTTTGCTAGAAATTAATAGACAGGTTAATCCTGGGACACCTAGAGGTGGAGGAAATGTAAAAGAAAGAGATATTAACAGGATTGCACAGTGCAAGGAAATTTATTCTTATGTAAAAAGAATTAATAGTGTTGCAGATTTATTAGATCATGAAATCATTGAAACGCCAGAAACACTAGCTAATCAATCTCCTGAAAGAGCTGAAAACTTTAAAAATACAGTAATGCTGACAGGCGTTAATGATTCCACTAGAGAAAATAAATTTGTATCAGGAACTTATAAATTAGTAGAAGGAAAGCATCTTCAAAATGAAGATAAAAATAAAGTTTTAATGCACAAGGATTTAGCTCAAAAGAATCATTTGAAGGTGGGAGATCATTTGAAAATAAAATCAAATTTATATGATGCAGACAATGAAAAACAAGCTAATGAAATTGTTGACTTAGAAATCAAGGGGCTTTTTGATGGTCATAATAAAGGTAGTGTTAGTGCAGCACAGGAACTCTATGAAAATACTTTAATCACTGATGTGCATAGTGCAGCTCAGGTTTATGGCGATACAGAAGAGACAGCAGCTTATCAAGATGCCACATTCTTTGTAAAGGGACAGTATGATTTGAACCAAGTTGTGAAATCATTACAAAAACTAGATATTGACTGGAGGGAATATGTTCTCATAAATGGTGCTTCTAACTATCCTGCCATGTATATGTCTATTTCATCTTTATATAGTATTGCGAATAAATTGTTTTATGGTGCATTGATTTTTGCAGGTATTATTGTTGCTTTGCTTCTTCTATTATGGATTAATGCGAGAAAGAGAGAGATTGCAATTATGCTTTCTTTAGGTATTTCTAAAGTAGGGATTTTTGGTCAGTTTATGTTAGAATTATTATTTATGATAATTCCTTCTTATGCATTATCTTATGGTCTTGCGTATTATTTTTCACAATCATTTGGTCATATGATATTAAACAATGTAACGGCTGATATTGCTAAGCAGCTTGCAAACCAGGGAGCATCAAATCAATTGGGTGCAGGTGCCGAGGTTGATGGTTTTAATAAGATGATTACAAGTTTAAATGTACATGTTTCAATGGATACAATGCTAATTGTTATTGGTTTTATGACAATAGTTATGGTTTTAGCACTTGTGATATCATCAATGAGAATTCTTAAAAATAAGGAAAAAACATTGATTTATGAACGTTAGATATTATGTATAATAGAAGAAAGGAGGGATATTATGGACTTATTAGTTGTAGAGGATGATACTGTTATAAGAGAGGGTATTAGTGAATTTCTATCAGAATACGGCTATCATGTCATTGAGGCTAGAGATGGTAAAGAAGCATTAGATCTATTTAACAAAGAGATCAAACTTGTTTTGCTAGATATACAGATTCCTTTTATAAATGGCTTAGAAGTTCTAAAAACAATAAGAAAAGAAAGTGATATCCCTGTATTAATGTTGACAGCATTTAATAATGAAGAGTACAAAATAGAAGCTTTTACGCAACTGGCAGATGGCTATATTGAAAAACCTTTTTCACTGATTGTATTAAAGACAAGAATAGATGCATTAATAAAAAAGTATTATGGTTCTATAGAAAAGTTTATATATAAGAATATAGAGATTAATTTTACCAGCTATACAGCAAAAATAGAGGGAAGAAGTATCGAAATAAATCCTAAAGAATTAAAAATATTAAAATGTCTTCTAAATCATGAAGGTCAGGTGCTTTCAAGAATGCAAATTATTGATCAGGTGTGGAAAGAAACAGACGACATTCCCTATGATCGTGTAATTGATGTCTATATCAAAGAACTTAGAAAGAAACTGCAGCTCGATTGCATTACAACAATAAGAAATGTAGGCTATAAATTGGAGAGAAAATGAAAAAACTAAAGATATTCCCTAAAATGTTTATTCAAATATTTTCTGTTTTATCAATTATTGTTCTATTAATTCACATATCTATTTATTTAATTTTTCCTAAAACATATTTAGATACGAGAGAGGCTGAAATTAATAAAACAGCCAATGAGATATCATATAGTCTAGAAGGTAAAAACATAAATGATATTAAACGGGCAACAGAACTTTATTCTAAAAACAGCGATATTAAAGTATTTGTAAGTAGTGAAAAGAAAGATAATGAAGTAGAAGTTTCAAATGATTTAAATATTAATTTAGATAGTCCTAATAATTCATTAATTATTGAAGAGAGAAGGATTACTTTAAATGATGGTCATCAATTATATTTGAAATTTATTTCTACTGCGGATATGTTGCAGGATGCAAAGAATTTGAGTTTAGGCTTCTTACCATATTCTTTATCTATTTCTCTTTTATTATCCGCTGTCGTTTCTTTAATCTATTCAAGATCAATTAAAAATAATATCGATGAAATTAAAAGTGTAACAGATCAAATGATACAGCTAGATAGGAATGCTTGTTTAGTTCATACCAGTGATGATGAAGTAGGTGAACTCAAAGAACAGATCAATGAACTCTACTTTACTTTATTAAAATCAATAGATGATATAGAACTCAAAAATAAAGAAATAATGGAATTAGAAAAACTCAAATATGATTTCTTAAAAGGGGCTTCACATGAATTAAAAACACCTCTTGCAAGTCTTAAAATCATTCTAGAGAACATGATCTATAATGTAGGCAAATATAAAAATAGAGATGTTTATTTAGAACAATGTGTGGATATAGTAGATGGTCTTTCTAGTAATATTTCTCAAATATTATCTATCTATTCTATAGATCATCTCAAGAATGATGAAGAGGACGTTATTATACAGGAAGTTCTTAAAGAAGTACTAGATAAATATGAGTTGTTAGCACAACAGAAGAATATCCTGGTTAATAATAAGATAGGCTCGGAACATATTTATATTGGAAGAAATGCTTTCAATGTGATTCTATCTAATTTGATTAGTAATGCAGTTAAATATACGAATAATTGTGGAATAATAGATATAGGTATGGATGAAGATTGTTTTTATATAAAGAATTCCTATATAGAGAGTCAAATCGAATTGAATAAGGATACAAGTCATGGGCTTGGTTTATATATTGTATGCAACTTGTTAAATAACTACCAGATAGACTATGAAATTATTCAGAATCAAAATACGTATCTCTTTAAAATATACAAAAAAGATTCTCAACTATGAGGGGCGGATTGTAAAATCGGAGTGATTCACTGTTTATTCCACTATCGTAAAGCAACAGCCGAGGTTAAGGAATTGCTTAAGGATTCATTGAACTGGAAGAATTATACAGAATTAGATTATTATAAGGATTTTGATGCATTATACTAATTAGATAAATTGTAAATAATAGATTGGGGAAAGTTCGTAAAGTTAGAACTTATTTTCTCATTGAAAAGGCTGGGTAGTAGGCACGAAAAAAATGGGCATTACCGTAAGGTAATGCCCATTTAGTAGGGACTGGCAATGTACTGTCTTTGACTTTTGAATCAGTTTAATCAAGTGTCGCTTTAATCTTAGTTCATAGTTTTCTGTAACTTCTTAGCTACTAGTACTAATACAATTGCAAGTGCTGCAAGAATAGCTGAACCAATATAACCCATTACATAAGATCCAGTGGCATCAAAGAAGCTTGCTAAAATCTTAGGTCCTACAAAAGAACTGATATCATAACCAATAAAAATTAAACCATAGTTTCTGTTGTAGAACTTAGAACCAAAGATGATCTTAACCATAGGTGCAAATATGACTAGTAATCCTCAAAATGAGAATCCTACTAAGGCGATACATAAATGAAAAAAACAATCTAGAGTTAGATGGTGACATCTTTACTCAGATTGTTTTATGTGGAAACCATAAGAAGAATATTTCAACTGGCATAATATGTGGATCCCGATTAAATAGAAGGGTCCTTTTTTGGTTTTACTTTATTATCTATTCTATTTCCATTTTCATCTAGTTTATAGAGGTTATTGTATGTGACTTCTATATGTTTCTGATAGAGTCCTATATTAATAATTCTAGAGAATACAGCATAGATCAATGCAGTAAGTGGTACACCAATAAGTACACCAACAACACCCCATAGATTACCAAATATAGTAATACCTAATAAGACAAATAAACCACCTATACCTACAGATTTACCTACAATCTTAGGATATACCACATTTCCTTCAAACTGCTGTAAGCAAAGATAAGTAATCGCAAAAGCGAACATGCTCTTACTCTGTGCTGCAGCCACTAAGATGAGTCCCGCAAAGAAGGTAATGAAATTACCAAACATTGGGACAAAGCTAAATAAGAAAGCCATGATTGCAATTAATTCAGGGAAAGGCATTCTGAATAAACGCATCGCAATATAAACCTCTAACATAAAACATGTTGCTTCTAACATCTGTCCTGTCACAAAACTATTAAAGTAATGATTGGCTTCACTCATAATATCAAAAGCGATACCTGCACGTTTATGGCCTAATATATATGCAATGAGTTTTCTACCTTGTTCAAGATGTTTCTCTTTATTTGCAAGAAGATAGAGAGCCATAAAGAATGAAGTGATGGCAGTAATGAATGAACCACCAACATTTGATACAAATTCTGTTGTTTTAAAATGAGGATTACTTAGGAAATTACCTGCAGTCGCAAGAATTGTACTTAAATCAATAGAGGCAAACCATTTTTGTACTTCATCTACTGTTACTGAATAATCAATATTAAATCTATTACATATAGAAGTAATATAGACAGCAAGTCTTCTTGCATAATTATCTAAGTTAGAGAATAAGAGTGAGAAGCTTTCTCCAATTCTAGGAATAATGAATGAGAAGAACATCACTAATATTAATAGTAAACATATAATAGTGATAGCCATCGCAATACTACGAGTTCCCTCTGTTAAGAATTGAGGAAGCTTTAAGTTAGGTTTTTTCTTCATCAACTGTTCTCTTGCTTTCACAAGTAACTTCTCTACTAGTTTCATTGGAATGTTAATCACAAATGCGATTACTATCGCAATATAGAAGGGTCTTGCAAGCCCTAATGCATTAAGGAAGAAGTCCCATACTGAGTCTAAATTAAAAAGAATAAAAGCTAAGACAATACCATATGTAATATATTGAAAAATCTTATCATCTAGAAAATTGAAATTTTTGTTGTCCATAATAATCACCTAAGCAAATAGTACCATAAAACAAGAAAGATTGTTATGGTAAATTTAGTACCTTTGACCAAGAAAAGGTTGAGGAATAGAAGAAATTTGCTATAATGACACACGTGAAAGGAGAATTTAAATGAACACTATTATTATTAATAAGATCATGATGCATATGCTTGATTTTGAGCATCGTAAGATATATTTAAGTGAAGATTTCTGTGAATTAAATGATACAACTCAGGAATATTATCATAAAAAAGTAGAAAAAGCTTTATACAGTCCAGCTATTAAAGAACTTGTTGTGCCTTCACTTCATGAATTATTACTTCGTGCTGATAAAATGCTAGAAGATGATGAAGAATTCAAGAAACAGGCAAAAGAAATTAGTGAAAAGTTCTTTGCGTTAGGTTCAGTGATTGAAGAAATGCCTAATAGTAATATTTTATATGTGGATTGTTATCGTGATGGTGTACATATGATTGCCGCTTTAAAGCTTAATTATAAATATAATTCTGTATCTCTTGTAGAAGAGGAAAATGTCCGTATTACAAGAAGACAGGTTCTTCCTCAGATTGGTACAGCTGTTGATGAAGCGATTATTATAGATACAGATCATAAGAAGATATCTCTTATTGAAAAGAAGTATCTCATTGATGGTAAGATGGATACTTATTTAAATAGTCAGTGGATTAAGGGGGAAGAGAAGTTAACTGATCGTCAGAAGATTTCTACTATGAAGAAAGTGGTAAATAAGATTGATGATATTTATCATGTGAATGATAAAGAAGCACTTCCACTTGTGAAGCAGGAAATATTAGAAAGAACACAGATGGGTGAACTCGTTAAACCAATTGAAGTCGTTCGTAAGGTCATGGAAAGAGATTATCAGGCTCAGGAAGAATCAGAAACGATGATGAAAGATCTTGGGATTGGTGAAGATGATACAATTTCTTTAAATGCTTTAGGACGTTCTGTTGAGGTTGTAAAGATTACTCTTGATGAAAATATTCAGATTACTATGCCAGTAGATGAATATGTGAATGGATCTACTTTTGAAAAGAAAGAAAACCCTGATGGAACAGTTTCTATCGTATTAAATAATATTCAAGACATTACAATCAAGTAACCGTTTACATTTTTTTGCCTATATTGTCTGAAATGAATGAATTTTGGTCATATTTATTGTATAATGAAGTTTATGAAGGGAGACATATAGGTATGTTAGATAATTTCTTGATAAAATTGTTTTTTGAAGGAAAGTGTTTAGAGGCATATAAGGTATTCGGTGCTCATCCGGATAAAAAGGGCGTTCGCTTTACAGTATATGCACCACATGCAAGAAGTGTTCAGGTTGTAGGTAATTTTAATGACTGGGATGGAACACAACATTATATGGAGAGATATAATGATGGAGGCGTGTGGACTCTCTATATTGAAGGGTTAAAGCAGTATGACCTTTATAAATATAGAATTGAAACACCTTCTGGAGCTATTGTTGATCGTGCAGATCCATATGCCTTTTTCAGTGAAATTAGACCAGGTACAGCATCTAAGGTATATAATTTAGATGGTTATCGCTGGCATGATTCTAGATGGATGAAGTCACGTTCTAATAACTATGATCGTAACATGAATATTTATGAAGCGAATCTTGGCTCTTGGAAGATGAAAAAGGAATTTACAGATACATCTGATGGAGAATTTTATTCATATGAAGAAATGATTGATGAAATCATTCCTTATGTAAAGAAGATGGGCTATACACATATTGAAGTAATGCCTTTAAATGAGTTCCCATTTGATGGCTCTTGGGGATATCAGGCAACAGGTTACTTTAGTGCGACAAGTCGTTATGGACATCCAAAACAGTTAAAGGATTTCATTAATGCGTGTCATAAAGAAGGTATAGGTGTCATTATGGACTTTGTACCTGCTCATTTTGTAAAGGATGGACATGGTCTTTATCAGTTTGATGGAGGCTGGGTTTATGAATATGCAGATGTGAATAACCGTTATTCTGAATGGGATTCAGTATATTTTGATGTGACAAAAGATACTGTACGTTCATTCTTAAAGAGTGCTGTTCATTTTTGGGCAGAAGAATTCCATATTGATGGTATTCGTTTTGATGCTGTCAGCAACCTTATTTACTGGAAAGGTAATAAAGACTTTGGTACAAACAATGGGGCTTTAGAGTTCTTAAAGACTATGAATGAACAGATTCATGAAAGATATCCTGCATTAATGACTATTGCAGAAGACTCAACTGATTTCCCATATGTAACTAAACCAGTTAAGGATGGCGGTTTAGGATTTGATTATAAGTGGGATATGGGCTGGATGAATGACACTTTAAAGTATTTCAAAGAAGATCCAGTTTATCGTCAATATGATCATAATTTATTAACTTTCTCAATGATGTATTTCTATTCAGAAAGATTTATTTTGCCATTCTCACATGATGAAGTGGTTCATGGTAAAGCAACTATTTTAAATAAGATGTGGGGACTTGATGGAGAGAAGTTCGCACAGGCAAAAGCTTTATATACATATATGATGACTCATCCTGGTAAGAAGCTTAATTTCATGGGTAATGAATTAGGTGAATACAAGGAATGGGATGAAAGAAAAGCATTGGCTTGGAATATATTAGAATATCCACAGCATGATTCTTTCCATCATTTTATGCAGGATTTAAATAAGATGGTTGAAGAACATCCAGCTCTTTATAGTATGGATTATGATCCAGAAGGATTTAAATGGCTGGTTGTAGATGATCATAATCAGAGTGTATTCTCATATGCTCGATTTGATAAGAAAGGCAACTGTTTAGTTATAGTAGCTAACTTTATTGGTAATAGTCATGATAATTATGCTGTGCCAGTACCGTTTGCTGGAAGCTATAAAGAAATCTTGAATACAGATAAAGATAGTTATAACGGTTCTAATTACACAAATACACGTGCTTTAAGATCAAAGAAAGGTACTTGTCTCAATGAAGCACAGAGTATTCATGTAAAATTAGCGCCATTTAGCGCGGTGGTATTTGAATATCATAAGCCAGCTAAAAAAGCGTCTTCTCCAAAGAAGACAAAGAAAAGTGTTGTAAAGGAAGGAAAGTAGTAAATGTTTAATACAAAAGAAGAATTTAAATATGAATTTTCTAAGCGAATCATTGAATCATATGGTCGTACAGTAGAAGAAGCACATTTAACAGAAAAGTTCATGGTTCTTGAAACTATGGTTCGTGACTATGCATCTGTTAACTGGGCTATGACAAAGATGGCAGTTCAGGCTAAGCAGCAGAAACAGGTTCACTATTTCTCAATGGAGTTCTTAGTTGGTCGTCTATTAGTCAACAATATGATGAACTTAGGTATTTATGAAACTGCAAAAGAAGGTCTTGCTGATTATGGTATTAATATCCATGACCTAGAAGAATTAGAATCTGATGCTGGTTTAGGTAATGGTGGTTTAGGTCGTCTTGCTGCCTGCTTCATGGATTCTTTAGCTTCTTTATCTTATCCAGCTTTCGGTAATACTATTCGTTATGATTATGGATTCTTCAAACAGAAGATTGAAAATGGATATCAGGTAGAAGTACCAGACCAGTGGTTACGTTTAGGTAATATGTGGGAAGTAAGAAAACCTAAGCATGCAACAGAAGTTAAATTCTGGGGTAAAGTAATCTGGGATGATGCAACTGGTGGATGGAAGCATGTAGATTATGAAGCAGTACGTGCTGTACCTTATGATATGCCAATTGTTGGTAATGATACTAAGGTAACTAATACATTAAGATTATGGAAAGCTGAACCTAGTGAAAACATTCCTACAAATAAAGATTTCCGTCAGTATGCACAGGAAGTCAATGATATCTGTCAGACATTATATCCTGATGATTCTACACATGCTGGTAGAGTATTACGTTTAAAACAGCAGTATTTCTTTGTATGTGCTGGTTTAAATTCTATTATTCGTGCTCATTTAAGAGTATATCCTGATTTAACTAACTTCCATGAAAAGAACGTTATTCAGTTAAATGATACACATCCAGTATTAGTTATTCCTGAATTAATGCGTGTATTTATTGATGATTACAACATGGAATGGGATGATGCATGGAATATCGTATGTAAGACTTGCGCATATACAAACCATACAATCCTTGCTGAAGCATTAGAAAAATGGCCTGTTGATATGATGAGAGACTTATTACCAAGAGTTTATCAGATCATCGAAGAAATCAATAGACGTTTCATTGGTTTCGTAAAACAGCAGACTGAAAATGATAACGAACTATTACAGAGAGTTATGATTATTAAAGATGGTCAGGTACATATGGCTAGACTTGCGATTGCTGGTTCATTTAGTGTCAATGGTGTAGCACAGCTTCACTCTGATATCTTAAAAGAAAGAGAAATGAAGGATTTCGATACTTTATATCCTAATAAGTTCAACAATAAAACGAATGGTGTCACTCATAGAAGATGGCTTGCATATTGTAACCCACAGTTAACTTCGTTAATTAATGAATCAATCGGTGATAGCTGGATGCATAGACCAGATGATTTAGAAAAGTTGGCTCCTTATGTAACTGATTCAATTACTCAGAGTAAGTTCTATAATGTAAAACAGCAGAGAAAACAGATTCTTGCAGATTATATTAAGGAACATAACGGTATTGATGTAGATGTGAATTCTATTTTTGATATTCAGGTTAAGAGATTACATGCATATAAGAGACAGTTATTAAATGTCATGCATATTATCTATTTATATCAGAGAATGAAAGAAGATAGCAGCTTCAGAATTTATCCACATACTTATATCTTTGGTGCAAAAGCAGCTCCTTCTTACTATTTAGCTAAGAAGATCATTAAGTTAATCAACAGCGTAGCTGATAAGGTAAACAATGACCCAGAAACTAATAAATACTTAAAGGTTGTATTTATTGAAAACTATGGTGTTACTATTGCGGAAAAGATTATTCCTGCTGCAGATGTATCTGAACAGATTTCTACTGCTGGTAAGGAAGCAAGTGGTACTTCTAACATGAAGTTCATGATGAATGGTGCTTTAACACTTGGTACATTAGATGGTGCCAATGTAGAAATTGCGGAATTAGTTGGTGATGATAACGTAGTTATCTTTGGTATGAAGGATAATGAAGTTAATGACTTAAAGGCAAGTGGTTCTTATAGCTCTTGGAATGAATACAACAATAATCCAAATATCAAGAAGGTTATTGATTCATTAGTAGATGGTACTTGGAATGCTTCAAGAGAAGAATTCAAGATTATCTTTGATGAATTAATGGCTAGAAATGATGAATACTTCTTATTAAAGGACTTTGAAAGCTATAGACTTGCACAGGAAAAGATCAATAACTTATATCAGGACCGTGCTAACTGGTCTAAGATTTGCTTAGCTAATATCGCAAAGAGTGGTCATTTCTCAAGTGATAGAACTATTGAAGACTATGTAAAGGATATCTGGCATTTAAATAGGGTAAAAATCTAATGAAAGATACATTCGTACTAGATGTAGATGGTGAAGAAGTAACTTGTGAAGTCATCTTGGGATTCACAGATGACGCAACAGGTAAAGAATATATCATCTATACAGATAACAGTTCAGATGAAGATGATCAGTTGAATATCTATGCTTCACAGGTAGATCCTGAAGATGCAGATAATATTCTTCCTATTGAAACAGAAGAAGAATATGCATTTGTACAGGAAGTATTAGATTCAATGATGTCTGAAGAAGAATAAAGACTCAAAGGCTTAACGATTACGTTAAGTCTTTTTATTTTATAATGATATATGGCTTTCTTTTACAAATTTTGATACTTTCTTTTCTTATCCTATTTTTATGATAGAATAAGGAGGAGAAAAGGGTGGGATGTAGACATGCAAAGAGAATCAATTCGTATGTATGCTTATGCGATTGACTTTGATTTAATCAAAGTTGATTTATCATTAAATTATTATAACGGAATTTCAAGTCAGTATTATTTAAAGAATTTAGATACAAGTGAAGTTAAGATACTTAAAGGCGAAGCGACTGAGAAAGAAAATGGATTCCAGTCGTATCTTTTGCATACAGACTTTTCTGTAGGTACAAGATATAAAGTGTTTGATAATTATGGTTTAGCTTGTTTTTTAGATTTTAGTCAGCTTTCTATGAGTAAAGATTTTGATGATTATTTTTATTATGGTGGTGATGATTTAGGAAGTCATTATACAAAAGAAAAAACAACATTCAAGGTCTGGTCACCTCTTTCTACGGAAGTTGTATTAAAAATCTGGAAAGATGAAGACCTTCATTATTATCCTTTAGAAAGAGGAGATAAAGGTGTTTACAGTACAACTATTAAGAAAGATCTAGATGGCTATGAATATGTTTATGTTATTGGAATGAATGAACAATCCATAGAAACAGCTGATCCATATGCTTATTCTTGTACAGCTAATATGCATAGTTCAGTAGTCATTGATTTAGATAAAGTAAGAAGAGTAGATTATCCTTTGACAGAACTAAAACATACGACAGATGCAGTTATTTATGAAGTAGGTGTCAGAGACTTCTCTGTTGATGAATATGGACAGATTACACATAAAGGCAAGTTCTTAGGACTTTGTGAAGAAGGTACAGTGACTAAGAATGGTTTTTCATCAGGCATGGACTATTTAGATATGCTTGGTGTCACACATGTACAGCTTTTACCAATCAATGATTATGCAACAGTAGATGAAGATCATCCGGATTTACTCTATAACTGGGGTTATGATCCAGCACAATATAATGTACCTGAAGGAAGTTATATTACTGATCCAAATGATGGCTATAAGAGAATATTAGAATGCCAGCGTATGGTACGCTGCATTCATAAGCATAATATGAGAGTTATTCTAGATGTAGTCTATAATCATATGCATGATGTGAATAATAATGCATTAGAGAAGACAGTGCCTTATTATTTCTTTAGAAGAGATGAAAATGGGGAGTTATCTAATGGTTCATGGTGTGGTAATGATTTAAATAGTACCGCAAAGATGTGCCGTAAATATATCTTGGATATGTGTAAGAGATGGCAGGTTCTTTATGGTGTAGATGGCTTTAGAATGGATCTCATGGGTATTGTGGATAATGATACAGTGAATATGATTTATGAACAGGGTCATGCTTTAGATTCTTCATTTATGTTATATGGTGAAGGTTGGAATATGGGTACTGCATTACCTGATTCAGAAAAGACAACAATTGAAAATAACCATAAAACACCTCATGTAGGTTTCTTTAATGATCATTTCAGAGATACAGTCAAGGGACCCAATCAGATGGAAGTCAAAGGCTATACATCAGGGGATACTTATAAGACAAATGAAGCCATTATTGCGATGTGTGACTACAATAAGTTCTTATCTATAGAACAGAGCATTAACTATACAGAATGTCATGATAATGCGACTGTATTTGATAAATTTATTATTTCCAATGGACATGAAGATGAATATTGTCGCCAAAAGAGATGTTTATTAACTCTTGCGATGACAATTTTTGCGCAAGGGGTTCCTTTTATTCATGCCGGACAGGAATTTTTAGGTACTAAGAATGGTAATCAGAATTCTTATAATGCGGGTGATGCAGTTAATAAACTAGACTGGGAACGTCATGACGAATATATGAATGTTGTTCAGGCTGTAAAGTTCTTTATAGATCTAAGAAAACACAACAAATGCTTTAGATATTATGACTATGAAGATATGCATCAGCATGTATTTATCAACAATATCTACTATCGTATGGTAGAATATCATCTCACTCAGGATGAAGGAGATTATAAAGAATTTAAGATTTACTTTAATCCTTCATATGATGTCATTACTATTGGTATTGAAGATGATTTTAAGATATTATATAGTATGTCAAATGAAAGAATAGAAAATGGACAACTCAATGTATTTGGTGTATCCATGGTCGTATGTGCAAGATAGGAGATTGTAATGAAATTAATTGTTGGATTAGGAAATCCTGGTAAAGAATATGATATGACAAGACATAATACAGGATTTTATTGTTTAGATGTATTAAGTGATGAAATGAATCAATCTATTGATAAAGAGAAATTTAAAGGCTTATATACTAAATTCAAGTATAAGGGTGAAGATGTTATTTTATTAAAACCTCAGACTTATATGAATAATTCTGGTGAATCTGTTGCGGCAGTGATGCAGTTCTTCAAGATTCCAGTAGAAGATCTATTAGTTATTTATGATGATATGGATATGCCTACTGGTAAACTACGTTTAAGAGAAAAAGGCAGTGCAGGTGGACATAATGGGATCAAGAGTATTATTGCTCATGTAGGGACTCAGAACTTCAAGCGTATTCGTGTAGGTATTTCAAAGAATAAGCTTTATAGTGTTGTAGACTGGGTACTTGGACACTACTCTAAAGAAGAAGAAAAGCTTATATCAGAAGGTGCTAAACATGCAGCAGAAGCTGTATTATGTTATTTAGATGATGGTTTTAATAAAGCAATGAATAAATTTAACTAGGTGATTGTTATGGAGAAAATACTGAATCTTTTAAAAGATAATCAGGCCTTAAGAACCTTAGATACAGACAAAGGAACTATTGTCACAAACTCAACTAGCGATGAGGCTTATCTCATTGCTGGTTCTTTTTGGCATCATCCAAGAAAAATCCTGATTATTAAAAATAACCAATATGAGGCATTTAACCTCTATAAAACATTAACTGAACTTGTGAATCAAGTTGTCTATTTTCCTGCAGATGAATCATTACGTGTAGAATCAGTGGCGTATTCTTATGAACTATTAGGAGAAAGAATTAATGCATTATATGCGATGACACAAGATAAACCAATGATTTGTGTTTGTCATATGCATTCAATGACACGTTATGTGACACCTGTAGAACTCTTTAAAAAGAGTATTATAAGTTTAAAGAAGGGTGATACAGTTGATCCTCTAGAATTAAAGAAGAAACTACAGTCTATCGGCTATAAGAATACCCAAAGAGTAGATTCTCCTTTCTATTATTCTAGAAGAGGTGAAGTACTAGATGTTTATACAATTCAGTATGAACATCCAGTACGTATTGAATTCTTTGATGATGAGATAGAAGAAATCTCTTTTTATGATAAAGACTCACAAAGAAGAACAGAAAGAAAAGAATCTATCGATATTCTTCCAGCTACAGATATGATGTATGAGGATGATGGTTTATCACAGGTAGAAGCCTCTATCAAGGCTTTAAAAGAGAAGATGAAGATCAAAGATGAATTCAAGGATGAACTTGAAGAAACATATGCATTAGATATTGAATCACTCAAAGCACATGACTATAGTCCACGTATCTATCAATACTTAAGCTTATTCCCTCAAACTGCCACAATTATAGATTATGCAAGTGATTATACTATTATTACTGCATCTCTTGCTTCTATTCTTGCTTCTTATAAGACTTATATGGAAGAAAATTACCTCTATTATCATGAACTAGAAGAAATAGGACAGATGATCAGAGGAATTAAGCTTATTAATAACCCTCAGGATATTTTAAAACATCCTGATGTTGATTTAGTACGCTTTAGAGAAAATGATAAACAAATCATGTTTATGACTCAGCCTGTGATGATCTCTATGGCTAATGAAAAAGTCTTTATTAGTCAATTAAAGGACTTACTTACATATAATCGTGTCATGATTGGTGTAGATGAAAAGCGTCAGATAGATATATTAATAAACCTATTTACTGATCATGCTATTCCATTTACTCTCACAAGTGCCACAAATAAGATTTATGACGGGGTTAATCTATTCTTAGGACATTTACCTTGTGGAATGAACTTTGTAGAAGAGAAGACTATATTACTCACAAGTCAGGAACTCTTTAAAGTACAAGAAACAAAGAAGAAATATATTAAATACAGAGATGCCACTAAAATCTCAGACTATAATGAATTAAAAGTAGGAGACTATGTTGTTCATGATACAAATGGTATTGGACAATATATGGGTATTGAAACATTAGTTGTAGATGGTGTACATAAGGATTATTTACATATTGCCTATAAAGGAAATGATATTCTTTATGTACCGGTAGAACAGTTCCAGTTAATTAGAAAATATTCATCAAGAGATGGTAAACCACCTCATATTCATGCTTTAGGTTCACCTAAATGGGCTAAAGAAAAAGCAAGAGTCAGACAGAAGGTAGATGGTTTAGCTGATGATCTCATTAACTTATATGCAGAAAGAATGAAACAGCCAGGATTTGCGTTTGAACCTGATGGGGATCTTCAATTAGAGTTTGAAAGTGAATTTGGTTATGAACTCACTCCAGACCAGGCGCAGGCTGTAGAAGAAATCAAGAAAGACATGGAAACACCACGTCCTATGGATAGATTATTATGTGGTGATGTAGGCTTTGGTAAAACAGAAGTGGCTTTAAGAGCCTGTTTTAAAGCCGTTGTGTCTAAGAAACAATGTGCCTTCTTATGTCCTACTACAATTCTTTCAGCACAACATTATCGTACAATGCAGAAGCGTTTTGAGAAGTTCCCTGTGAATATTGCGTTACTCAATCGTTTCACGACTACTAAAGAAAAGAAACAGATATTAGCTGATTTAAAGGAAGGTAATATTGATTTATTAGTCGGTACACATCGTATTTTATCTAAGGATGTTGAGTTCAAGGATCTAGGATTACTTTGTATCGATGAAGAACAGCGTTTTGGTGTAAGACAGAAAGAGAAGATTAAGAATCTAAGAAAGACAATTGATGTACTCACTTTAACTGCCACACCTATTCCTCGTACATTACAAATGTCCATCATGGGTATTAGAGGACTCTCACAAATAGAAACACCACCATTAAATAGACTCCCTGTACAGACATATGTCTCAGAAAAGAGCTGGGCATTAATTAAACAGGTTATTGAAAGAGAATTATCACGTAATGGACAGGTTTTCTATTTACATAATAGAACAGAAAACATCTATGAAATAGCCTCTACATTGCAGACACTCTTACCTAATGCCCGTATTGGTGTAGGACATGGTCAGATGGATAAGAATGATCTAGAAGATGTCATGACTGACTTTGTAGAAAAGAAATACGATATTCTTGTATGTACAACTATTATTGAGACAGGTATTGATATACCTAATGCGAATACAATTATTATTGAGAATGCGGATAAGTTTGGTTTAGCACAGCTTTATCAGATTAAAGGTCGTGTAGGAAGAAGTGAACGTATTGCATATGCTTATCTTCTTTATACAAAAGATCGTGCGATGACAGAAGAAGCTCAAAAGAGACTTACAGCTATTAAGGAATTCACACAATTAGGTTCTGGTTATAAGATTGCGATGAGAGATTTATCAATTCGTGGCAGCGGTGATATTCTTGGTGGTGAACAGGCAGGATTTATTGATCAAGTCGGTTTTGATATGTATATGAAGATCTTACAGGATGCGATTGAAGAAAAGCAGGGTAAGATCAAAGAAGATGAGACTGTACCATCACGTAACGTACCAGTAGATGGTTATATTCCTGAAGATTATGTAGAAAGTGATATGGAAAAGTTAGAACTTTATCAGCGTGTCTATAAAGCCAATGACTTAGAAACATTGAAACGTGTAGAACATGAACTCACTGACCTTTATGGTGTTCTTCCATCACAGGTACGTAATATTGTAGTCAAGAGAAGATTTGATATCCTTTCACATGATCCACTTATTGATGATGTAAAGGATAGCAGCCAGGGACTAGAAATACGTTTCTCTAAAGTCTTCTTAGAAGATTTAGATGGACAGAAGTTCTTTGCATATGTCAATCATATGTTTAAGAAGCCACAAATGAAATATACTGATGGAATGTTGACTATTGTGAGTGGTATGGAACCTTATTATGTTTCAGCATCTACTGAATTCTTAGATTCAGTTCTGAAACAATATTATAAAACACACACTAGTGTTTAATAAAAAAATAATGTAGAATATGAAAAAAGGGGATAATATCAATGAAAATTATTGATTTATTAAACGAAGATAAAGTCACTTTATCTTTTGAAGTATTTCCACCTAAGACAAGCAGTAAATATGAAAATGTCTTAAAGGCTGCAGAAAAGATTGCATCTTTAAATCCAAGTTTCATGTCTGTGACTTATGGTGCAGGTGGAGGAACAAGTGCACATACTGTTGCACTTGCGAAAGATATTCATGAGAAATATGATGTTGAAGTCATGGCTCATTTGACATGTGTTTCTTCTACAAGAGAACATGTAGAGTCCATGGTTGAACAGTTTAAAGAAAATGGTATTGAAAACATCATGGCATTAAGAGGAGATATTCCTAAGGATGGTCAAGTGGGAGAAGACTATCAGTATGCCTGTCAGTTAATCAAGGAACTTAAAGAGAAAGGTGATTTCTGTATTGGGGCAGCATGTTATCCAGAAGGACATGTAGAATCACCTAGCATTAAGGAAGATATCCAGCATCTAAAAGAAAAAGTAGAAGCAGGTGCAGATTTCTTAACAACTCAGATGTTTTTTGACAACAATGTTTTCTATAACTTCTTATATAAGATCAAGGAAGCTGGTATTAATGTACCTGTAGTCGCTGGTATTATGCCTATTACTAATGCGAAACAGGTCAGTCGTGCTGTACAGATGTCAGGTACATCTATTATTCCTTATCGTTTTAAGATGATGGTGGATGCATTTGGTGATCATCCTGAAATCATGAAGCAGGCTGGTATTATTTATGCATCTCAACAGATTATTGATTTAATTGCGAATGGTGTAAAACATATTCATGTTTATACAATGAATAAACCAGACATCGCCGAAGGCATCATGAACAATATTTCGGAGATTCTTAAATGATAGAAATCAATCGTAAAGAAGCTTTACGATACTTAGGATACCGTCAATCTGTAGAAGGTGATCTCACTGAAATCAATAGTGCATTAGATCACTGTATCGAAGTATTACAGAAAACAGCTGTACCACGTCATATTGTGAAAAGATTACCTCTCACAATAGAGAATCATACAATCACAATTGGTGATATGGTGATTCATAGTCGTAATCTAGAGAATAACTTAAAAGGCTGTCATGCTGTTTATCTTTTTGCGGCTACTATAGGTATAGAAGTCGATCGTTTGATTAAACGTACAGAACTTACTAAGATGAGTGATGCAGTGATCTATCAGGCAGCAGGAGCTGCTATGATAGAAGCTTATTGTGATGAAGTGAATGAAGAACTTAATCAGGAGGCATATAAGAATAATGAATTCTTAAAGCCACGCTTTTCACCTGGTTATGGAGATCTAGCATTAGATCATCAGAAAGATTTTATGCGTTTATTACAGATGGATAAGATTGGTATCAGTTTATTAGAAAGTCTCTTAATGGTCCCATCCAAATCAGTGACGGCGATCATTGGTATTACACATCATGCACAGCCTCGTCATACGAAGGATTGTGCCAATTGTCCTGCACAATGTGAATTCAGGAGGATCAAGTAATGGGATTTAAAGAAAGACTTACAAAAGAATGGTTATTCTGGGATGGTGGTACTGGTTCAGTACTTCAAAGCTGGGGTTTACAAGCGGGTGAATTACCTGAGACATGGAATATCATTCATCCAGAAAAGATTGTTGAATTAAATAAAGGTTATCTAGAAGCAGGATGTGATATTATCAATACCAATACATTTGGTGCCAATAGATTAAAATATCCAGATAATCTAGAAGAAATAGTCACAAAAGCAGTAGAACATGCAAAAAAGGCAAGAGAACTTACAGGACGTGGGGATGCCCTGATTGCGCTTGATTTAGGTCCTACAGGTAAACTCTTAGAACCACTAGGAGATTTATCATTTGATGATGCAGTGGATATTTATGCTGAAGTTATTGAGTATGGAACTAAAGCGGGTGCTGATGTCATCCTTATTGAAACAATGCAGGATAGCTATGAATTAAAAGCTGCAGTGCTGGCCGCTAAGGAACATTCACATCTTCCTGTATGTGCGACTGTTGTATTTGATGAAAAAGGTAAGATGTTGACAGGTGGTACACCAGAATCAGTAGTTGCCTTACTTGAAGGGTTACATGTTGATGCATTGGGTATTAACTGTTCATTAGGTCCAACACAAATTAAACCTTTTGTAGAAAGAATGATTAAAGTTTCTTCTACACCTATTATTGTGACACCTAATGCTGGTTTACCTCAGACTGATGATGAAGGTCATACATATTATGATATGAATGCAGATGAATTCGCATCAGAGATGAAAGAGATTGCCTCATTGAATGTGCATGTACTAGGAGGATGTTGTGGAACTACACCAGAATATCTCTCAAAAACAATCGCATTAGTGAAAGACCTGCCTATTGAACCACCTGTAAAGAAGAATATCTCTGTTGTGACTTCTTTCTCACAGGCTGTAGAAATAGGTCCTAAACCAGTTATTATTGGGGAACGTATTAACCCAACTGGTAAGAAGAAATTCAAACAGGCCTTACGTGATGGAGATATTAACTATATCTTATCTGAAGGTTTAAAACAGGAAGATGCAGGGGCACATATTCTAGATGTCAATGTAGGTCTACCAGAAATTGATGAACCTAAGATGATGGTAGAAGTCATGAAGAAGTTACAGTCTGTCATTGCATTGCCGTTACAGATTGATACATCAGATCCAATCGCCTTAGAAGCAGCTTTAAGACACTATAACGGTAAGGCTATGATAAACTCAGTTAATGGTAAACAGGAATCCATGGATGCTGTTTTCCCATTAGTAAAGAAATATGGTGGTGTGGTTGTAGGACTTGCCTTAGATGAAGAAGGTATTCCAGATAATGCGGCAGATCGTATTCGTATTGCGAAGAAGATCTATAAAGAAGCAAGTAAATACGGTATTGAACCTAAGGATATCGTAATCGATGGACTCGCTATGACTATTTCATCAGATCCTACTTCTGCCATTGCGACATTAGAAACATTACGTATTATTAGAGATGAATTACATGGACATTCTATTCTAGGTGTTTCTAATATCTCTTTTGGTCTTCCACAAAGACCAATTGTGAATGCGAACTTCTTTACTATGGCGATGCAGTCAGGACTTAGCTGTGCAATCATCAATCCTTCATCAGAAGCAATGATGAAATCATATCGTGCCTATCTTGCCTTAAGTGGGCTTGATACAAACTTTACAGAATATATTAGCGCCTATGGTAATAGTGCACCAGCTCCCATAAAGAGTGAAGCGGTTGATATGTCTTTATATGAAAGTATCAAGCGTGGTATGAGTGAAAATGCAGGTAAAGCCACTCAAAAACAGCTTGAAACTAAAGAAGGATTAGAAATTATTAATGACGAACTAATTCCTGCTCTTGATGAAGTAGGGAAAGGTTTTGAAAAAGGCACTATCTTCCTACCTCAGTTATTAATGAGTGCTGAAGCAGCTAAGGCTGCATTTGCAGTTATTAAAGACTCTATGGCAGGCAAACCGAGAGAAATGAAAGGAAAAATCATCATTGCGACAGTTAAGGGTGATATTCATGATATTGGAAAGAATATCGTGAAGGTTATGTTAGAAAACTATGGCTATGATGTCATTGATCTTGGTAAAGATGTACCACCTGAACTAATTGTGGATACTGCAATAAAAGAAGATGTAAAACTAGTAGGACTCAGTGCTTTAATGACAACAACAGTAGTGAGTATGGAAGATACTATAAAACTATTGAAGGAAAAGAAGCCTGATACACTTACAGTTGTAGGTGGAGCCGTTATGACTCAGGAATATGCAGATCGTATCGGTGCAGATTGTTATGCGAAAGACGCAATGGAAACAGTGCGTTTTGCGGATAAAGTATTTGGAGGAGAATAAGAATGAAAAAAATATTTACAGTATTAACTTCTATCGCTTTAACATTTGCGTTATCATTTTCAGCAGCTTTTGCGAATGATGATGCATTAATAAAATCACAAAATTATTTAAAGACTATTACTTTAGATAGTCCTGATGCAGTTATTGCGTATGAAGCTACAGGTATGGAAGCTGATTATAAGGCTGATGCTTTATTAAATAACTTCAAGGAAACAGATTATGTTACTGCCTCTTATGGTGATTTAGCTAAGTCTATTATCGCAATTTCTTTATTAGGTGAAAATCCAAAAGATTTCAATAAGACTAACTTAGTAGAAATCTTAGAAAATAGAGTACAGGAAGATGGTACTCTTACAAATGATGTAAATGGTGGATGTGGGGCTACTATTTGGACATTAATGGCTTTAGAAACAGTAAACTCACCTAAGGTAAAAGCTGTTGCAGATAAATTATCTACTATGGCTATGGACAATGGTGCTTATTGGTATGAATATCAGGGACAGAATGCAGATCTAGATACAACTGGATGGGCTATGGAAGCATTAAGTGTTGCAGGACGTTCTACTTATGATGCAGCTATCTCAAAAGCATATACTTTTGTACAGTCTAAGTTAAATAGAACAGATGGTTATTATGATAACTGGGGTGGAAATGCAGATACTCAGTCTTGCGTATTAGAAGGATTATCTGTTGCAGGTTATACATTAGATACAAATGCGTATAATTATCTTCTTTCTTATCAGAATGAAGATGGTACATTCAATGCTTTAAATTATAGTACAAGTCAGTTAGAACCTAATGCTTATGCATCAGTAGAAGGTGCAAGAGCACTTGGTGTGATCAATAACGGAAGTTTTGTATTAAAGGCTAGACAAGACTATACAAAGACTACTACACCAGTAGTGACTGAACCAGAAACACCTACAAAACCTAGTACAACTACACCAGCTGTAAAGCCAGAAACAACAACTACTGAACCAAAGAAGGAAACAGTAAAAGTAGTTAATACAGGTGATAACACAAATGTGATGGCATATGTAGTGGCAGCTATCGCCGCTGTGGGTGTGATCGTATTAGTTATTAAAAGTAAAAAGAAATAATGAAGAAATTCACAACTAAACAATTAGCGATTGCCTTTGTCGCAATCGCTTTTGTCTTTATATTTGGCTTTACAGCTTATCGTGGTATAACTGGACAATTCCAGTCTCAGCCTACTATTAGTAATGAAGTAAAAAGTAGCATAAAGAAGAAAGATATTTCTAAAAAAGAAGAGACAAAACAAATAGAGTCACAAGAAGAATCGAAGAAGACTGATATAAAATCATCTGATTCTTCTAGTAAACAAGAGACAAAGAAGCAGGAAGCAAAGAAAAAAGAGACAAAATCCTCTTCTAGTAAACAAGAGGCTAAGAAGCAGGAAACAAAGAAAACAGAAACAAAATCTTCTTCTGCTAAACAAGAGACAAAGAAGATAGAAACAAATAATTCTTCTAGTAAACAAGAAACCTCTGCTCCTCAACAGGTAGAGCCACCTAAACAGGAAACACCTATAAAACAAACTGTTTCAGTACAGGTGATTGGAGTAAATAGCACAATGATGCAGGGGAATATAGAAGTGAATAGTTCTTCTACAGCTTATAGTGTATTAAGAGAACTTGCGAAACAGAATGGTAAGAGTATCTCTACAAAAGGGTTTGGTTCTACTGTTTATGTATCAGGTATAGATGGATTAAAAGAATTTGATCATGGACGTAGTTCTGGATGGATGTATAAGGTGAATGGTACACCACCAAATATTGGGGCAGGAGCTTATAGGTTAAAAGCAGGAGATCAAGTCATCTGGTATTATGTCAACATTGAACAATAAGACAAGAGAAATATGTTTGATAGGTATTCTCTCTGCAGTCAATATTGCCTCTAGAGTAGCCTTACAGGCACTTCCTAACTTTAAACCTGTTACATCTATCATTATTATATCTGTACTCTTATTTGGCTTATCATTTGGAATAAAACTCACAGTAGTAACAACTATTGCATCCAATATGATTCTAGGTATGGGAACGTGGACAATCTTTCAGATTCTCTCATGGGTAGTCATCTGTTTATTCACTCAATGTATCAGTGATTTTTATAAGAAAATAAACAAAGAACCCCCATTACTTCTTATGGCTCTCTATGCCTTTTTAATGGGTTATGTCTTTGGATTTGTCGTTTCACTCGAACAATTAATTATTGGTGGTCCTGTCTGGTTTGGTATCTATTATGTCCAGGGGCTCTTATTTGATACATTCCATGCAGTAGGTAATTTTGTCTTTTATTTACTTTGTGCACCTATACTTATGCGTTTATTTAAACAGGAAATGTCTCAATATACAAAAGACTATTACAAGTGATTCATCATGAATCACTTTTTTTGTCATGTAATAAACATATCATCAATATCTGAAAGATACATTTTACATATGATATAGAAAGTCTATAATCACAAGTGGATGGAGGTTAAAACTATGACACCATTATTTCCACGTGTTCAAGAAGTAGAGAACATATTTCACAAAATACTCGCAAGTAAAGAAGCTTGTGCAAGACTAAGAGAAACATTCAATTCAAGTCTAGAAGACTTTCAGGGATCAGAAGAATTAAACAATGAGACCTTTTCAAAAGTCGTTCTAGATAGTTATTCAAATCAGGATATTAGTGCATTATTACTCGCTATATGTGGTAAATCTATGTTTGATTTATTACGTGATGCATATTTGATTCCTCAAACATTTCATGGCAAAGCAGGAGAAAATCCAGTGCTACTTACATCACCTTCTGGAGACCTGCTAGAAGGAAAGGATGTCTCACACCATACGATGAGACGATTTAAAAGTATCCTTTCACAACATCAGCCTGTTCCCCGTTCCCTTGTTTATCTGGCTGATGGCTATGATATAGAACGTTATTATAAACATGACGGTTCAGTAGATCAGAGAAAGACAGATGCAGTCAGAGGCATCTTACTTCTTTATGCACTTCCTGATACTAAGAAGCTTCATCTTACACCTGCGCAGGTTTATGCAATAATCTGGGATACATTCTTCAGTATTCAAAAAGAAGCACCTCTTGCTCGTGTCTATTATGGACAGGAAACAGGAGAGAAGAATGATAAAGACTATGATGAAATCGCAATATTACTTCCTTCTCATTTGTTTAGAAGACAGATGGTTGAACATATGGAAATCATTGATGGATTAGTTCTATCTTGTAGAGAAAAAATGATGGCTGAAGCCGGTAATGATAGTTTGGAGTTGTAATTATGCCTAGAATCGGATTACGTATTATTAAAACAAGTATTGCCGTCTTCATCATCATGGTATTATTCACTCTCTTTGGTGTACAGAGATCACCTTTCTATGTCCTTATAACCACAATTATCTGTATTCAGCCAGATAAAGAGAATGAAAAGAACCAGGCACTTGTAAGAGCCCTCGGCACACTTATAGGGGCAATTACAGGAGCTATTGTCATGTTTTTACAGCCTTTCATCCATATTGATCTCGCATGGGATTTACTCAATGCATTATTTATTATGTTGACTATTTATATGACAGTCTTATTTAAAGTACAGCATATGGCATTTATGGCCTGTGTGGCTTATTTAAGTGTTGCAGTGATTCCCCATGCTGGTATTTCACCTTACGCATTTTTATTCTATCGTGTCTTAGATACATGTATTGGTGTTGGTGTAGGTTATCTTGTCTGTACATTACATCTACCAGTTAAAAGAAGAAATGATGTTCTCTTTGTAGCTGAACTTGATGATATGGAACAAACAGCACACCAGCAGTTAAATGACTTCAATAAGACTCAATTGAATAAAATAGTAGATGATGGTGCTTTATTTACAATTATCACAAAAAGAACACCTGCATCCATGCAGGCAGAAATAGAACATCTTAAATTGCATCTTCCAGTGATCGCATTAGATGGTGCAATTTTGTATGACGTACCAAAAAATGAATTACTTTGTACCTACCCATTATCACAAATATTAGGTACAAAGATCACTCAATTATTAGATGATAAACATCTTAATTACTTTTATCACGTTCTCAAAGACGATGTATTATTGACATATTATAATAGTTTCGACCAGTCCGAACAAATGGACTATTATGATATGATGCGTCAATCCCCTTATCGTAATTACATCTTTGGTATGCCTACACACTCATATCAACCTCTTTATATAAGTATTCTTAATACAAAAGAGATTATCTATGACATTATAGATGACTTGATAGATTTAGGACTACATAAACAATTGCGTTATTTTGTAGAAGAAGATTATTTTGAAGGCATGTGCTTACTTAAGATTCTTTCTTATGACGCCACTCCAGAAAACATGCTGGAAAGATTAAAAGAAAAATTAGATATAAAAGAAAGTATTGTATATGGTTCATCTGATGCTATATGTGATGTTATTGTACCTGATAATGATTTCAATAGTATCGTAAAAAGTATCCATAACGAATATGAAGGAATTCAAATGAAAAGAAGACAGCCACAATAGCTGCCTTCTTTTCGTTATGGGGGAGTCTCAATGTATATTCAGTTCATGATCAATATCATGGATTTTTTTATTTGTATACTTACCTGCAACTCCCATGATTAAAGCACTTAATAATACTGCAATAATAGTTAGAATAATATAGATCATAAGAATCACCTCTTTCATGTCTATAATATACATGTAAGTTGTGTAATTCATATGTATTCTCTATGTATTTATTATGTTTTTTTACAATCCTTCCAACATATCATCAAATGTGATACCTAGAGAAAATCCAAAATGGAAATAATCATCCAAAGCATCCTGTAACTTAATAGGACTATAACCATTTCTTAAATCTAGAATATCCTGATTGACTTTAAAGAGTAAGTCAACAGAACTGCTCTTTTCAGGCATTTCTTCATGATTCTTGATTTCATCAATCTGTAAGTCATACGCAGTACTCATTAATAAGCGCATACCTTCAATATAAGTGTCTAAAAGAGCATTTTGATCAACCTGAGTATCTTTATCCCAGAATGTATAAACATGTCCTAATTCTCCTGTATTATATACACATTGCATAAATGCAAGAAGTTTATGGTCAATCTTCTTAATATCTAGAATATGACCTTTAGGAATATCTAATTCTCTGTTTAATACTAACTGATATAATTTTGATAATTCATTTATTTAAATCACCTCTTATATACTATTATAGTCAATTAAAAAAGAGAATCACGTAGATTCTCTAAATAATCCCTAAACCTTCTATTAAAATCTTAATACCTATGAGAATGAGAATAATACCACCAGTGATTTGTGCTTTCTGTTGATATTTATTCCCAAATATATGACCTATATATACACCAGCTGATGCGATAATAAATGTTGTTAAACCAATAATAGAAATAGCCATGAAGATATTGATTGATTCAAAAGAGAACGTAACACCTACCGCAAGTGCATCAATGGCAGTCGCAATAGCAAGCATCAACATTGTCTTCCACGAGAAGTCATCATTCTGTTTCTCTTCTTCAAAAGATTCTTTAATCATATTGATTCCAATAAATGCGAGTAATATAAACGCAATCCAGTGGTCAACAGAATCCACTAAACCACTCAATGTGGAACCTAGACAATAACCAATAAATGGCATCAATGCCTGAAATCCACCAAACCATACACCACATAACAATATATTTTTAATAGATAACTTCTTTACAGATAATCCTTTACATACAGATACCGCAAAAGCATCCATGGATAATCCAATACCAATAAGTAATATTTCTATACTAGACATCTTTATACCTCAACAGGAATATAATCTTCCTTTACAACCTCATAATGCATATTGGATGCAGTCAGTTCATTGAGTTCATCTAAGAATGATGTATCTCTTAAATAAACATCATAGTGAACTTCTTCATCATACTCAGTATTCATTAATAACAGATTCTTAGATTGTATTAAATAAGATACCTTACGGCTGAAGTGATAGTCAACACTAATACGATATAGTTTAACAAGTTCTTTATCGACTATTTCTGCTTCTTTTAATGCATCTGCAACACTATTAGTATAAGCACGAGTTAATCCTCCAGCCCCTAGTTTAATGCCACCAAAATAACGTGTTACAATCGCAATCACATTATCTATCTTTTGTCTTTGTAATACATTCAACATAGGAAGTCCTGCAGTACCTGATGGTTCTCCATCATCATCTGCTTTTTCTAAGGGACCTACTCGATAAGCAACACAGTTATGTGTTGCATCATCTTTAGAATAGAGTTCTATTAAGTCTTTGATTTCTTTTTCATCATTACATGGAATCAGGGTAGTAATGAATTCTGATTTCTTAATAATGATTGTATTTGTCGTTGTTTCTTTGATTGATCTCATAGTTTCACCCGTTCGTATTATAGCGTAAAAGTTGTAAAATAAAAAGAAATAAACTATAATGTACATAGTGTATTATCACTGATGGGGTATTAAAAATGAGTAAAATAGCGATTATTGCAGACAGTGGCTGTCAGATTGATATTAATGGAGAGCATGAAGGTATTTATATTGCACCATTATGTATTGGTCATGGTAGTCAGACATATTTAGATCAATTAGAAATCACAAGTCTTGATGTATTTAATCAGATGAAGGAAACAGATGATATGTTTACAACATCTCAACCTTCGACTGGTTCTTTAATGAAGGCTATGGAAGATGCAAAAAGAGATGGTTATGATGAGTTAATTGGGATTCCTATCGCAACTGGTTTATCATCTACATTAAATGGTATGCAGGTTGCAGCTGATACAGTAGAAATGCCTATTACTTTAATCGATTCTCAAGGAACAGCACATGTTCAAAAGAAGCTTGTTGAAGCAGCACGAAAACTAGTAGAAAAGGGTCAGTCTGTTTCTGAAATTAAAGAAAAGCTTGAAGATATGGTTAAGCATTCAGGTACAATTATTTTTACACCAAACTTGAATCACCTTAAAAAGGGTGGGCGTATTACGCCTGCAGTCGCAATGCTTGGCAATATGTTGAAGCTTGTTCCAGTTATGGAATTGAATAGTGAATTAGGTGGTAAGATTGATACTTTAGGCAAAGTAAGAACAACACGTAAGGCATGTAAGATGCTTGCTGATCGTGTTGTTGAAAGAGGCGCAAATGCGAAAGATTATACATTTGCGATTGAAGATGTTCTTGCACCTGAAGAAGCTCAGCGTGTAAGAGACTATCTTGAAGAACAATTAGGTCCATGTCAAGTTACCATGAGAGAGTTACCAAGTGTTGTAGGTGCTCATATGGGAATTGGTGGTGTAGGAATCCAATTCATCAAAAATCTCGCAGAGTAGGAAGCAGATGATGAATCTGCTTTTTTTATATAGAAAGGAGGTATATATATGCAAAGAGAATTTGAAATGGTTGTACAAACAAGTGCGGCTACACAAAGCTTGCGTTATTTATTGAAAAGTGGTGATATGACGTGTATCACCAAAGGAGAAATTACTAAAAGATTAGAAGCAGCAGTTCTTTTACAGGAATTAAGCTTTCAAGCTGTTATGACAAGCGGTGAAGTCGTAGAGGATATGTTGGAGAATAATTATGAGGATTATGATGAAGCATTAAGAGACTCTCTTAAGACTCATGATATTACATTTAAAGACTATACCTTTGCGGTTACTTATAAATATGATGAAGAAGCTGTCTTTAAGCCTTTCTTCTCTAGACAATATGGTGCAGACTTAGGTTTTTCACTCCCATTAGTAGATGATATGAAATATGCGAATATGTGTGTATGTCTTGCATTAATAAAACTATCAAGAGAATATGTACGTACGAGTGTGGGTATTACCCATGATTATACGGATGTAAAACCTAGTATTCATTTGACTTTTAAGCCAGGTATATTCTTACCTAAGCTTATTACAGAAAAACCCTATACAGAACTTACATTCAATGCAGTCTATGCAGCTATATACAAGTTGCGTGCTGCGATACGTTTCTTCTCATATGATCATACAGAAGAAGCATATAAGAAGTGGATTGATGTCATAGAAGAAATGAGCACTCGACCATATGATGGTATATTAGATGATCTAGATGAACTAGATTATGTACCATCACAAAAAGAAGAACTTTATGTATATGAAGATAAGGTCAATGGTGGAGGTACAGTACAATGTTTAAATAATTCATTTTATGCATTAATACTCTGGGCTGCCATATTGACTAAAGTCATGAATGAACAGTTCTTATATGAAACAAACTACCCAGATATGAACTTATGGGATTATTAATAAAAAGAAAATTATCAAAACACCTATAATAAGGTGTTGTCATCGTTAACCTTAATGCATAAATTCTTTCTCTTCGCTATAATAGTGTTAGAAAAAAGAGGAGGGAAAGAATATGTTAGAAAGTTATAAAGAAATTACATCAATCTCATTAAATAAATTAAAGGACTATTTAGATGTCATTGATGTATATCACGATTCATTTATTGATACTTGCAGAAGTCAGAAGAAAATAGAAGGATATATTAAGGCACACCAAAAGAAATACTTAGGTCTTGCCTTAAAGAAACTCTATGAAATAGATGATATGCAATGTTTAGAAAATCATCTCGTAATGATTGAATACTTATTTGGAGAACATCCTCGTATTCAATCATTGAATAAGAATTTATGTAACTATATGCTCCATAATGGATCACCATTAGATGTATACCGTATTGTGAGACATTTGATGCCTTTCTCATATCTTGCACTTATCTCTTTATTAGTAGATAAAGAAGTGATTACTTATGCACAGGCTGCTTACTTTTCTTTAGTAGAAGAAGATATAGAAGGGGCTTATGAATACTTAAAGAAATGTGAAGTGGAACCAGATGTATCACTTCTAAATCTTTATGCATCTTATGACTTAATTGGTTATTTCCAGCTTGTGGATCATTATAGTAAAAAGGTATCTTACCAGGTATCAGGAGGCATAAGATGGGAGAAAAAATGTGGGCTGTCTTCTCATTATTGATGAATTCAGAGGAATGCATCAGTGCAGAAGATATACAGCATCAATTAGAAGAAAAAGGTTATGATATTGGTTTAAAAGCTGTATATGCAGTGATTAAACAGATCAATGTATTTACATCTTTAATGTTTGGAAAAGAAATAATCAAAGCAGTGAGACGTTTTGGTTATATGATTGAAACAGGTTATTTTGATGAAGCACAGATACAATTACTTATTGATATGGTGAATTATCGTCAAGATCTTACAAATAATGATAAAAGAGAAATAGTTGATAAGCTTTTAAAACTTTCACCTGCTAAACAGAAGGATTATCTCATTGTACCAGAATTAGAAGATGATGATGAAGGTGTCTATTCTCTAAGTAAAAATCTAAAGATTATTACTTCCGCAATACGTAATAAGAAGGATATACGTTTCCAGTATGTAGATTATACTATTAGGGATGGACATCCTGTAGAAACATATTCTACTAAGGGTAATGCAGGTATTAATCATGAATATTATAATGTGAGTCCTTATAATACAGTGATTGTGGATGGTCATTACTATTTACGTGCTTATTATAATAAGCATAAGGACTCATTGACTACATTCCGTATTGATCGTATTAGAAAACTAGATAAGAGCCGTACATATTATTTTGATTTTGATGATGAAGAAAAAATGAGTGAATCATTGAAACAATCACTTGCGAAGTCAATGAATAGTTTCTTTGATGGTGATGAAATTACACTACATATTAAGTTTGATGGTGTACTTATTAGAGAAGTTGTATCACGTTTAGGAAAAGATATTACCATTAACAAAACTATTGCGCCAATAGAGAATGATCATCAATGGTATGAAACACGTGTTGAAGGAATCATCTTTAATACAGGTTTAATGAACTGGATTAGACAGTTTGGTCCAATGATTATTGTGGTAGGTCCAGAGAAGCTTAAAGAAGCTATTACAGATGGATTAGAAGAGAACTTAAACTACTATAAAAAATAGGAGTACACTATGTATATATTACAATTATGTCAAGGTGAGTTAAGTACTAATGTTGGCTTATTTCATACAATAGAAGAAGGCAGAAAGCTTATATCTCAATTAGCTGGATATCAGTATGAAGATATTGAAGGGTTTGAGTATGAGTACTTTGATCCTACTACTGTACCTGATTATGTAGAACTAGAATATAATGGTCATATTTTACCTTTTACTACATATATGTTTACTGGTGATGGAAGAGTAGATATTTATTGGAATGAGATAGTGGACTTATCTATACCAGGAAATGGAATGATTGAAGGATCTACAAGAGTGGATGCTTATTCTATTCCTAATGATGAACTTAAAGACTATATAGAGAAAAGAGAATATAACTATAGATGTGTTAAAGAATACCTAGAATCTAAAGGATATGAGGTAGAGAGAGCTTATTTTGGTTCTGAAGATGGCGAAGCCATCTTATATACAGATTCAGATGAGTGGCATTTCTTGACACATATGGATCCTAGTTTTGTGGAATCTGAAGACATAATAAAAGACTTAGACATTTAGGTGTCTAGTTCTTTTTGCATTAAAAAAGTCGTTGTGAGCATTACACTCACAACGGCTTTTAAATTAGTCCTAAATGTCTAAATGCATTATAAAGTCCATCATCATTAACATCAGTCGTAATATAATCTGCTGCTTCTTTAATTTCAGGACCACCATTACCCATAGCGACATTATAAGCACAACATTCAAACATTGATAAATCAATCTTTGCATCACCAAAAGAAATAGTATCCTTAAAGTCAGCACCAAGATGTTCCATTAATACTTCAATTGCATGTCTCTTAGTAATACCAGTAGGTCCTAAATCACCATATAAGGCTACTTCACCCTTACCACCCCATGTATTTGCTACAAGAGTAGGGAATTCTATCTTAGAATCTAAATGATCCTGATAAGAGCTTAAGATAAAGCTGATCTTATTTACATCATCTCTATATAAATCTTCACCCTGTAAATGAATAAATCCATCCATGAATGCTTTAGAAGATTCCTTTGCTTTCTCTAGGTCAGCCCCTTTACCCTGAGCATATTTAACCATTGTTTCAGGACCCTGTTCTAACATATAGTCATTACAGTACATACCACTATTGGCTTCCAAATAGAAACCTAAGTGTCTCTCATTACACCAATCTACAATATGTTTTACATCTTCCTTTGATAATCCTTGATGCATTACAACTTCATCATGGTCTTCTACATAAGCACCATTACCACCAATCATACCATCTAAATCACATAAATTACGCTGTAGTACTTCAGCTTTAGAACATCCAGTACAAATATAAACCTTATGACCATTTGCTCGTGCCATGTCTACTGCCTTAGCTGCTGAAGCAGGTAACTTTGCTTCATAATCAATTAATGTACCATCTACATCTAGAAATATTATTTTACCCATATCTGTCTCCTTTATATATCTACATTATATAGGAAGGAAATGTGAACAGTACCAATCAATCAAATAATGAAAAAAATGAGACTCGAATCGAGTCTCATCTTTATTTAGTCTTCATAGCTTAAGGCTTCAGGATCTTGTTCACCAGAAGAGATTCTTACGACATTCTCTACATTATAGATAAAGATCTTACCATCACCCATATGACCAGTGTATAGAACACTTCTTGCTGCATCTACAACTGTCTGTACAGGAATACTAGACACAACAATCTCAGCCTTTACCTTAGGCACTGACTACTCCCACATAAGAAGCTATAACCTACAATAAGAAAAGCAACAGTTCCTAAACAGAAATCCATCAAGTTCTTCATGATGATATTTCCGGCGTTCTTAGCACGGGTGAACCCTGCCTCAACCATTGCGAAGCCTGCCTGCATAAAGAATACAAACGCGGCACCAATTAAATACCATATATCAAAAACTTCAGTTAAAACCTTTGCCATAAGCACTCCCCCTTCATCATGTTTATGTTTTCTTTTTACCTTTCTGGTATGACTGCATTATACGAATAGAAAATAGTCATCTCAAAAAAACATCATACAAATATATCGGAATAAGTGAAAAAATAGACCATATATTCACGATAAAATGAATTGTCGAAAGATAATAAAAATATTATAAAGTGATAAAAAAATATTAAATCATGTATATTTTTTTTATTAGGGCATAAAAAATGCGATAAAAAAGAAAATCATGATATACTTTTTTTAAGGGTAATTATAAAAAAGGGGAAAGTTTTTCATAACATCCAGAAGAAGATATGGCTGCACTTATGAATAAAGCACATCATTCTCAGATTGTGACTATTGATAAAACATATCATCTTCTTAGTGCTTCTACACTGGAAGATGTTGTAAAAGCTTTAGAACAGGCGAAACATGTTTATTTATTTGGTGTAGGTGGTTCAGCTAATGTCTGTGATGATTTTAGACATAAACTTATGAGGATAGGGAAGCGTTCTAGTTACTATCCTGATATGCATCTACAGACGACTTTTGTACCTGCTATGACACTAGAAGATTTAGCTGTCTTTGGTTCATATTGTGGAGAAACAAAAGGTATAGTCACTGCTGCTAAATAGGCAAAGGAAATGAACATCCCATCTGTCGCAATTACACAATCTGCTTATAATAAACTTGGTAAGTTAGTAGATTATGTATTAACTATTCCTTTACAGGAATAGCCATTACGTATCGGAGCGATGAGTTCTCCTTGTTCTTCACTTATTGTTGTTGATCTTCTTTACTATGGATTAGTGAGACGTAATAAAGAAGAATATGCACAAAAGATTATTAATACAAGACGTATTATTCATGAAATGGAAAAGTAGGTGTAAGTTATGGAAAAGATAGAAAAATGGATATCCAACAACAAGGATATTGAACAGGAATTAATACGATTGAGAAGACATTTTCATGAACATCCAGAAGTAGGTCATCCTCTTCCTCAGACACAGGAATATATAGTGAAACTGCTTGAAATGTATGGTTATGAGAATATTATTGTGAATCCAGGAGGAAGTATTGAAATACTTGTAGGACCTCATGATAAGAAGATACTTTTACTTAGAAGTGATATGGATGCATTACCTTTAGTAGAACATACAAACTTACCTTTTAAATCTATTAATGGATCCATGCATGCTTGTGGACATGATATGCATGCATCTATGATGTTGATGTGTGCCAAACTATTAAAACAGAATGAAAAGAAACTAAAAGGACAAATCAAGATTGTTTTCCAGCCTCATGAAGAAGGACTAGTGGGTTGTAAGATGATGATTGAAGATGGGGTATTAAAGTATCCTCGTGTTGATGCGGCAGTAGGGTTACATGTTATGCCTGCCACAGAAGATAAGACAGGGACTATACGTACAATCCGTAAAGCGATGACAACAGCGTCTACAATCTTTGAAATCAATATTACGGGTAAGAGTTCACATGGTTCTATGCCAGAAAAAGGTATTGACGCACTGCGTGTGGCTGTTCATATATACCAGCAATTACAGGAAATCATTCCTAAAGAAATCAGCATGAGTCATGATGATGTACTTACAATTGGTATTATGAATGCAGGTAAAGCCCATAATATTATTCCAGAAAAAGCCTATATGAAATGTTCTTTAAGAAGTTATCGTCCAGATGATCAGGAATATATTATGGGTAGAGTGAATGAGTTAGTTCAAAGTATTGCTTCTATGTATCATGCTCAGGCAGGGATCACAATCTTACAGCAGGCACCAAGTGTCTATAATGATCCTGCATTACTTAAATCTATTATGGATGTAGAAAAAGATGTATTTGGTGGTTATATCAAGAAGTTAGAACTTCCTCTTACTATCTCAGAAGACTTTGGCCATATTACTGCCAATGTACCTTCGCTCTTTGTTACTCTTGCTGCAGGATGTAAACAGGATGGTTATATTTATGGTCTTCATAACAAAGCTACTATCTTTGATGAAGGCTGCTTAATGTATGGCCTGTATTTCTTATATAATGCTGCAATGAATTGGAATGTGAAGTACTAAATATCTTGCATTCACAAAAAGAGAACAGGTATAATATTTAACAATGATGAATGGGAGAAAATAAACGAAAATGAACAAGATTGATCAAAAAACAGTATATACGATTAAAGCACTTTGTGCAGATATGATTCAGAAAGCAAATTCAGGACATCCAGGACTTCCTTTAGGGGCTGCTGGGTTCACTCATGTATTATGGTCACAGGTATTAAACCATAGTGCAAAGCATCCTGAATGGATTAACAGAGACCGTTTTATTTTATCAGCAGGACATGGTTCAAGCATGCTTTATAGCTTATTACATCTATATGGTTATGGCTTAACTATGGATGATTTAAAGCAGTTTAGACAGTTAGGTTCACTTACACCAGGACATCCAGAATATGGACATACAGTAGGTGTAGATGCCACTACAGGTCCACTAGGACAGGGCTTAGGCATGGCTGTTGGTATGGCAATGGGTCAGGCTCATTTAGCCACTGTATTTAATAAACCAGGTTATGATCTATTTGATCATTATGTTTATGCATTAGCTGGTGATGGATGTATGATGGAAGGTATTTCTTCAGAAGCATTATCACTTGCCGGTACACTTAAGTTAGAAAAGCTCATCATCTTATATGATTCAAACAACATTTCTATCGAAGGTAACACAAACATCACATTTACAGAAAATGTATCAGACAGAGTAAAGGCATTTGGTTTTGAAACATTAACTGTAGAAGATGGAGATAACTTAGATGAAGTACTTGCTGCATTAGAAAAAGCAAAAACTATTAAAGGTAAACCTAAGTTCATTGAAATCAAGACTACAATCGGTAAAGATAGTCCAAACGAAGGTTCAGAAAGCACTCATGGTGCACCACTTGGCGCAGATAACATCAAAGCACTTAAAGAAAAACTTGGTCTTCCACAGGAAGAATTCTATGTACCAGAAGATGTATATGACTATCTAGCTTCTACACAAAAACGTGTAGATGATTTATATGATGCATGGACTTCTATGCAGGATAAATATTTTGAAGAATATCCAGAAATGAAGATTGTATGGGAACAGTATTTTAACCCTGATTTTGCAAGAATCTTTAAGGATAACCCATTATTCTGGGCTAATAAACATCACAATATTGCAACACGAGCTGCAAGTGGTGAAACAATGAACCTTATTAAGAACTTTGCCCCTAACTTCATTGGTGGTTCAGCTGACTTAGGACCTTCTAATAAGACAGTTTTAAATGGTGAAGGTGAATTCAGTGCAGACAACTATGGTGGACGTAATATTCACTTTGGTGTAAGAGAACAGGCTATGGCTGCAGTAGGTAATGGCTTAATGTTGTATGGTGGATTAAAAGCATATGTGGCTACATTCTTTGTATTTAGTGACTATGTAAAACCTATGGCTCGTTTATCTTCATTAATGAAGCTTCCACTTACTTATGTATTTACTCATGACAGTATTGGTGTAGGGGAAGATGGTCCAACACATGAACCAGTAGAACAGTTGACTATGCTTCGTGCAATGCCTAACATGTATGTATTTAGACCATGTGATGAATTTGAAACAAAAGCCGGCTGGTATGTCGCAATGAGTTCAAAAGAAACACCTACATCTCTCATCCTTTCTAGACAGGACTTACCTAAGATGGTAGGCAGTAACAGAGGTGCCTTAAGAGGTGGTTATATCATTGATGACTGCATGAGTAAGCCAGATATCATCATCATTGCATCAGGTTCAGAAGTAGACTTAGCAGTCAAAGCTAAAGAACAATTAAAAGACCCTAACTTAAATATCAGAATCGTTTCTATGCCTTGTCAGGAATTATTTAGAGAACAGTCTGAAGAATACAAGGAATCTATTTTACCATCATGTGTAGAAAATAGAATTATTGTAGAAGCAGGAAGCCGTTTATCTTGGGGTGAATTTGCAGGATTCAAAGGCAAATATGTCACTATGGATACATTTGGTGCTTCAGGTAAGCCAGCAGACTTATTCAAGGAATTCCATTTAACTGTAGAAGATGTAATCAAAGCTATCAAAGAATTCTAAACAAATTTGTCTTAGCCTCCTATAATAGTATTATAAGGAGGCTTTTTTATGTGGATTCTTTATGCATTTGGTTCTGCCTTTTTTGCAGGTTTAACTGCAGTACTTGCAAAATGTGGTATTGAACATACAAACTCTCACTTAGCGACTGCATTACGTACAATTGTGGTACTTATCTTCTCATGGATCATGGTAGGAATAGTTGGCTCATTTGATACAATCCACACAATCACCCATAAGACATTTCTATTCTTAATTCTTTCTGGAATATCTACTGGAGCGAGCTGGTTATGTTACTTTAAGGCGTTACAATTAGGTAATATCAATAAAGTTACAGCTATCGATAAGACAAGTGTTGTATTGACGATTATTCTTTCTCTTATATTCTTTAAAGAAAGTGTCACACAATATAAGATCATAGGTATGATCATTCTTACAACAGGTACATATTTAATGGTAGAAAAGAAGGAAGATAATAAACAGATAAATAATGCCTGGTTACTTTATGCTGTGCTTTCAGTTATTTTTGCAAGTTTAACGACTATACTTGGTAAGATAGGAATCACAAATATTGAAAGTAACCTAGGAACAGCTATTCGTACAAGTGTTGTACTTATTATGAGCTGGATTGTGGTCTTTGTAACACATAGTCAAATGAATATGAAAAGTATTCCTAAGAAAGAATATCTCTTTATTGTATTATCAGGACTTGCAACAGGTGGTTCATGGTTATGTTTCTATCATGCCTTGCAAAGTGGACCAGCAAGTCTAGTCACTCCTATAGATAAGCTCAGTATTCTTTTTACTGTATTATTCTCTTATCTTATTTTCCATGAGAAACTCTCTAAGAAATCATTGCTTGGATTAATACTAATAGTATCTGGTACCTTGGTTATGCTTCTCTAACAAAAGTTACACTACTCTAACTTTTTTGTTCACAAACCTCCTTTGTAGTGTTATTATTACAGTGTTAGATATAACTAACAATAGGAGGAGACGAATATGAAAGACTTATTCAAAAACAAATTATTATGGTCATTTGTAGGTGGTGTTGCTGCCACTGTTGCAGGCAGTAAGTTTGCAAAGAGTGACTGTGCAAGAAAAGCTGCAGTAAAATCAGTTGCGACTGGTATGCAGTTAAAGGATCAGGCACTTGCATCATATGATACAATTGTAGAAGACGCAAAAGATATCTATGCTGAAGCTAAAAGCAAGAAAGAAGCAAAATAGGAAATAGTCATTTCCTATTTTTTAGGTGATAAGAGAATGTTAGAGTATCGTATAGTACACGATATCCCAGGACGTATGAGAATACGTTATGGCCGTTATCGCTTTTCTAGAAATAAAGCACTTGCTTTACATTTCGCATTATGTAAATGGGATATGGTTGAATCAGCTGATGTCAATGAAAGAACAGGTTCTATTTTATTCACTTACAGTGTTGATAAAAGAGCTGCTTTGATTGACAAAATCAATGCTTTAGATATACCTCACTTTGATGATGCACCCTATGAAAAGATCATTAAAGAAAACAAATATCTTATAGATCACCGTGATATCAATGATCAATACATTGGTAAATTCACCGCAATCATCGCAAGAAGATATGCTTCTAAATGGTTTTTACCATTACCAGTAAGAAACGTATTAACTATTTATCATACAATTCGTTATGTAAAAGAAGGACTTAATTCTCTTGTACATAAACGTATTGATGTACCAGTGTTAGATGCGACAAGTATTTCTGTTTCTTTATTATCAGGACAATGGGGTACAGCACGTAATATCATGTTCTTATTGAATATCTCTTCATTACTTGAAGACTATACAAAGAAAACAACATCATTACAGCTTAAAGAAACATTGTCTGTGAATATTGATAAAGTATGGGTATTAGAAGAAGGAAAAGAAAAACAGATTCCTACTTCTCATTTACAGAAAGAAGATATTGTAGTCGTACAGACAGGTTCTATGGTTCCAGTAGATGGTGAAGTCATGAATGGTGAAGCCATGATCAATGAATCAAGCTTTACTGGTGAACCATTAAGTAAGATGGTTAAACAAGGAAGTTCTGTTTTTGCAGGGACTGTTGTAGAAGAAGGAAAGATTTATATCAAGGTAAGAAATCTACAATTAGAAAGCCGTATTAATAAGATTGTAGATATGATTGATACAAACGAATCACTTAAAGCAGGTATCCAGTCTGGTGCTGAACATTTAGCTGATGCGATTGTACCTTATAGTTTTGTAGCTTTCTTTGGATTACTTCTTGCGACAAGAAATCTTACACGCGCTTCTTCAGTATTACTTGTAGATTATTCATGTGCAATTAAGCTTTCTACATCTATTTCTATTATTAGTGCAATGCAGGAAGCAGGACGCCATTCTGTTATGGTTAAGGGTGGTAAATACCTAGAAGCAATGGACCAGGCAGATACAATTGTCTTTGATAAAACAGGTACCCTTACAAATGCGCAGCCATTTGTACAGAAAGTGACACCAATAGGTAACTATACACGTGATGAAGTATTACGTATTGCAGCTTGTTTAGAGGAACATTTCCCACATAGTGTAGCAAATGCGATAGTAAAACAGGCATCACTCGAACAATTACATCATGAAGAAGAACATGCTGAAGTGAAGTATATTATTGCGCATGGTATTGCGACTATTTATCGTGATCAGCGTGCTATTATCGGTAGTGATCATTTTGTATTTGAAGATGAACATATTACTAAAACAGAAGAAATAGAAACACTTATTAATAATCTTCAAAGTGAAGGAGCAAGCTCTTTAATATTCCTCGCAATAGGAGGAGAACTCGCTGGTATTATTTCTATTTATGATCCACTTAAACCAGAAGCAAAAGAAACTATTATGAATCTAAGAAGTAGTGGTTTTAAGAATATCATTATGTTGACAGGTGATAGTGAGAATGCTGCTAAGCATATTGCGGAAGAACTTAATATTGATGGTTACTTAGCAGGTGTATTACCTGAAGATAAAGCAAACTATGTCAAAAAATTAAGAGATGAAGGACATAAAGTTGTTATGGTAGGTGATGGTGTCAATGATACCCCAGCCTTATCTTGTGCGGATGTATCTATTTCCTTACAGGATAGTTCAGATATCGCAAGAGAACTTGCAGATGTTACATTAACATCTTCTTCACTAGAAGAAATTGTAGTATTTAAACAATTATCAGCATTATTAATGAAACGTATTAAACGTAACTATACAAGAATAGTTACTTTAAACACTTGTTTAATCTTGTTAGGTATGTTTGGTATCTTACCTGCTAGTAAAACATCACTTATTCATAATGGTTCAACATTTGTCTTTGCAATGTCATCTTCTACATCATTATTAGAAAATTGATGTATAGCCCCTATTCTGGGGCTTTTTTATTTCCTAGGAAAAGAACATATGTCAACTCAAGTTTACATGATGGTTGGTGGAGGTAACTGTATTTTAGGCCTACTCTTGTAGAGGCACTATTCATAGAATTTTAATACGTCGTGAGCAAGAATTTCACCACTTCTAAAATAGGGGGATTGCGGTAAACACGGCGTTTCGTTTTGCCATTATTATCAGCTTAAAATGTGCATTAAACATCGTAATAAGGTGATAGATGATGTGATCTCAAATCGTCTCAGGGAGATGTTTGAGAATCTATCTTAAGACATATAGGTTAGGGATTAGTCGAAAATAACGCTTGTAGACATCATTTAGTCTTGACGGTAGTGTAAGGCTGCTAGCCAGTCAGTGGTGGTTGAAGCAAGAATTCCTGACTTCTAAGTGAAGCGTAAGTTGGGGTAGTTCGCAGTGATATTGTTGCATATCCATTTTTTTTGACAAAGTTGCAAAGTGTTGTCAACCTTGCATAAATTGGTCTTATAAGTTGTTTGGATATAGAAATTTCTTGCTAAAATAGTAAAAATGAGATTGTGACACCACTGGTGTCACAATTCAAAAAGTGGACGATAAGCCAATGGTCATTCACACCAAGAAGAAAGCCAAGATTTATGAGATGTATCTGATGGTGACGGATAAGCAGATGTGATCGTAAATACTGCCAATCCAGTATGTGCAAGTAGCACGGACTTAGCAACAATATGATAGGGAAGCTGTAGAATCACTTGAATGTATACAAGAAAAAGAGCCTGTCTAATAATAGACAGGCCAGACAAAAAGGAAAATATATTATGAAAAAAACATTCTATAAGTATACTAATAAATTCCTGGTATCAATGCAAATGAATATAAAAAATCAAATAAAAAACTTTAATTAAAACCCCTTATAAATATTATATTATAAACAATAAAAAAGCCTTGCGGGAGTTGCATCCCAATAGGCTTTTTTATTTAAGGAGTACACTTAATATCAATTAAGTTCCTCTATGATTATTGTAGAAAACTCTATACTTAATTTCAATAAAATTCAAAAAACTAGAAAAAATTATAGATTATCCTTTAATCTTAATGTGTGTAGGCTTATTTCTAGTTCATCATTCTTTAGAATATGTGCTTTTTTGATTGATTCTAAGTTCGCACAGTCTTTCCAATTACCCACAATATCAAAATACAGTAGGTAATACACCATATTCTTCTTATATTTCTTGATCATGTTTAATATTAATAGACTTAATGATTGAATAGGATACATCAGGATATTCTTTACTTCATAGATCTTACTATAAGTGAAACAGTTCTTTCTTGATATAAATTTTATAGATCAACTCCAATAGAATTAACGGTTTGATGGGTATATTACCCATCTTTTTAAATACGCGAATTTTACATCTTCTTTAATGGAAAGGAGATTCGTAGTGTGGGTATTGCTATCACGTTTACGTGATAGCGTATTCTCAAGTTACGAGGATGTAAATAACGTGTTTAAGAAGATTGAAGAAGTGAGTAAGTTATCAGGAGTCAGTAAGCGTACATTACAATATTATGATGATGAAGGTATATTACCTGTTAAGCGCTCAAAGAATAATTATAGACTCTATGATGATGAGACAATGGAAAGATTGTGGGAAGTCTTATGGTATAAGGAAATGGGGCTTGATTTAAAGAAAATAAAACTCATTCTAGAAGGAGTGAAACAGGAAACTGTAATAGAAGAGAAGATAAATAAAATTAATAATATGATTAGAGTATTAGAGGAACAAAAGAAAGTGATAGAATATATACAGAGATATTCTATTCCAGTAAAGAGTGAAGAGAATAATAAGACTTATAAAGATCAAATTAAACAAATAAGAAAAGAACAAGGTATGTAGGAGGGAAGAACTTATGAAATTCAATGAAATAATAGATGGTGTCAAAGATAGTATCAATGATACTAAATTGCAAGTAGTTAAAGCAGTTGATGATGCAGAGTTAGATAAGCGTGCTAAGGAATTTGGAAATGTTGCAGGAGATAAATTAAAAAGTATTGATATACAGAAAATGGGCACTGAAATATTTGATACAGTTTCTCAGGGTGCAAAAGATGGTGCCTCATTTGTATCACAAGGACTTAAAGATGGGGGAGATATGATTAATAAAGGTGCTGAGTCTTTTAAGAAATCTGTAGCAGATTTTAAAGAACAGAAAGAAGTCAGTCTTGATGATCAATTACATGATGCAGTGAATAAGTATAATGCGGAATATGCTGAGTTTGAAGGTTATGGTTCAGCTATATTAATACAAAGAGAACGTTCAGTAGATGTGTTGAATAATGTAGAAATATTGATTAATAGTATCGCAAATCATCCTAAGAGTTTTGATGTAGATCTTCACGATATTCAGTTAGATAAGAAAAAGTTTAAAGATGTATGTGATTATGCTGTAGATGAATTAACTGCAGCAAAGAAATCAGCATTAAGTACAGGAGCAGGATTATCATGTGGTGTTGCCGTTGCAAGCTTAGCACCTAGTGCAGCGATGTGGGTTGCTACGACATTTGGCACAGCATCTACAGGAACAGCTATATCAGCATTATCAGGTGCTGCAGCAACAAGCGCACAATTAGCTTGGCTTGGAGGAGGTGCTCTAGCAGCTGGTGGTGGAGGCATGGCTGCAGGAAATGCAATCTTAGCTCTTGCAGGACCTGTTGGATGGTCTATTAGTGGTGCTACATTACTTGCATCAGTGGTGTTATTTGCTAACAAAAAGATGAAGTTAAGCAAAGAGAAAAAAGAAGAGATTGAAGCAGTTTTACGTAATGTAGAATCTATTAAAGAGATTAATTATACAGTTAAACAATTACTTGATATGACAGCAAAGTTAAGAGAAATGTTGAATACGCAATATGGTCAGAGTATACCTTGTTATGGAAAGAACTTCTTAGAACTATCTGAAGACCAACAAATGTTATTGGGCACTCTTGTGAATAATGCAAAGTCACTTGCTGCAACACTTAGTGAAAATGTAGGGGTGTAGTGTAAATGATGGATAAGACTAAAACTATTAAAAGTGGACAGGAACAAGCTGTTGCTTCTTGGATTAACTATTTAAATCAAGTACGCTTGAATCAGATGAATGAGGTGTTGAAGCAAGAACAATCTAATTTAAATGAAGCTATGGCTACTATAAACGAAACATTAAATAAAATTAGTGTAGATATAGTTAATAATGGAAAAGGTCGTGGTGGCGTAAAGGGAATGCATGGGTTTATTGCAGAAGTTTCAGAATGCGGTATTGGTAACGCACGAGAACAGATAGTGGGTAAAGTTCCTATTTATAAGTGGATTAATGATAATGGTCCTGATGATTTGCAAAGAGGAAATATATTGATTCAACAGAAATTTGTGAATTCAGGTGGGCATTTATCACTATATGCTATTCGTCAACATTTTAATCAATATCCAGACTATTTAGATAACAATAAAGTTTATCAAATTCCAAAGGACCATTATGATAGAATTAAATGGCTACTCTCTATTCCAGAGGAAAAGGCTAATAAGATGCCTACTTCTACAGGTGAGTTTTCATTGAAACAGTGGAAAGAAGTGCATAAGTTCTTTGAAGAAGGAGATATTCCTTTTGAAAAAGTAGAACCGTCTCTATTGAGGTATGATGAGGTTCAGAAAGGCAAGTACGAAGAGACTTTTTCAAAAGAAGTTGATAGCTTGAAGAAAACAAATAAGGAAAGAGTAGTACATGCAAAAGAGGAAGCTGCACCTAAATTATCCCAAGGCGTAAAAGCAACAGTTGTTTCTGCAGGAATTGAAGGAGCGTCATCACTATGCTTAGAAATCAATAAAAAGAGAAAAGAAGGAAAGAAACTTAAAGATTTCAATGGTGATGATTGGAAAGATATTGCAGAAGTTACAGGAACAGGTATTTTAAAGGGTGGTATTAGAGGTGCATCAATTTATACACTTACTAACTATAGTGCAACACCTGCAGCAGTAGCGAGTGCTATAGTAACAGCATCCTTTGGAGTAGCAGATCAAGTTTGTCAGTTGAAACAAGGACAGATAGATGAACAAACATTTATAGAAAACTCTGAAATGTTGTGCTTGGATGCATCAATAAGTGCATTATCATCATTTGCAGGACAAGTACTTATTCCTGTACCAGTTATAGGTGCAGTTATTGGTAATACAGTAGGAACTATGATGTATCAGATAGCAAAGGATAACTTCTCATCTTATGAACAGAAGATATTTGAAGAGTATAGAAAATCAATATGTCTTGTAGATAAAGAACTCAATGAACAGTATCAAGAGTTTGTAGATGAAATGGGTAAAGATATGCAAATGTTTATGGAATTACTTGATAAAGCATTTGCGCCAGATATATCTCTTGCGTTTGAAGGATCTATTGAGTTAGCTAAATCATGTGGTGTTCCAACTGATGAAATATTAGATAGTAAAGATAAATTAGTGGCATATTTTCTAGATTAAGAGAAATGTAATAAAGGACCTGGAATGATTCTAGGTCCTTTACTTATGGTATTTTCATATTCAAAACAATTCTTTTTATATGTTATAATATAGTTAATCGGTGGTAGTCCTATGAATGCATACTTAAGAATAGATAGTTATACTGCTACAAAAAGCTAATAGTGATTATATACTACAAGATTCTGCAATAGCTAATATCAGTATCTTAAAGAAAACAGGTTTAGTGATCTAAAGATGAACCTTGCTCAATCTACTAAAGAAGAAAAACCACAAGAAGTAGAGTGGAACAGTTTTTGCATTTGTTATGCTTGCTTCATTTACTGATTTCAGAGAAGGAGAAATTCCTATTACATTTATATTAGTTGCAGCTATTTTTATCGGTCAGCAAGTATATGAAGGTATTGCAGTTCAAAACAATATTTCAAATATGGCACATATTGTCGGTGGTATAGTTGGTGCAATAATTGGATATGGATTAAATGTGAAATCAAAATTCGGATTTAACAAATAGGAATACTTAGTGTAAATATGAAATGAATAAGGGGTGTTGATATGAGAAAAGTAATCATACTGCTTCTTTGCTTGGTATTAGTAAGCTGCGGTACAACAAATAAATCAAAAAGTACAACTGAACACACATTAGATAATAGTTTCTTTGGAGTTAAGAAAAAGGTAAAAGAAAAGTTGATTTATAAAAAAGATAAAAGTATTAATTCTTTTTTGAATAAATATAACGAAATTAATGATCCAGATATTACCAGTGATATGGTAAGTATGAAAAAACTTGAAGGAAAAGATGAGCCTAGTATAGTTGATATATCAAACGAGAAATTAGGGATATGGATACAACGTAAAAACATGTTTGGGAATAAAATGGCTGTTGCTATTCTAAATAATTCCGATAATGTGACTAATGACGATCTCAAAGAACAATTCCAAAAGTATTCAAAGGTATTTGATGATAGTTTAACTAATAAAGAAATAGATGAATATTGGGATAAAATGTTAAAGGGTAAGAATAGAGGAAAAAAGTTAAAAAACATAAAGGTAAAAAGAATTATATTCTATGGTAAAGTGATATATTTAATTCTTGAAGGGAAAATATAATTTGATAAGAATAATAAACAAAAAATCATAAGAAGGACAATGAAATAGGTTGAATCTTGGTAATCTTTTTAAGCACTGATTAAAATGATGTGAACAACTTAATTATGATGTTTTCTATAAAAAGTTGAAAACTGAATTTTTGACAGTATAAAATGGCAAGTACGGAAACCTCATGATTTCCAATCCCCCCTCTAGGGGATATTTTTATATACAAAACAACTCTTTCCATATGCTATAATAGTGTTAATCGGAGGTGATTCCATGAACGCATATTTAAGAATAAAAGAATACAATGATAGCTATACTGCAACAGAAAAGCTCATAGCTGAATACATACTAGAAAATGATATATTACAGGATTCTGCACAGGCACTAGGTGAAAAGACAAATACCTCTGCAGCTGCTATTATCCGTTTCTCAAAGAAAATAGGTTTTAAAGGCTTCAGTGATTTAAAGATGAACCTAGCTCAATCTACTAAAGAAGAAGAAAAACAAGAAGTAGATCTCATCTTTGAACCAGAAGATAATATCAGTACACTAGTAGAAAAAGGCTGTAGATTAAACATGAATACAGTCTTAAAAACATACCAGTTAATAAACATAGACACACTAGAAGCATCAATAGACTTACTCAATAATGCTTCTACTATCTATCTCTTTGGTGTAGGTGGTTCATCAGTTATTGGTTTAGATATCTATCAAAAACTCATGCGTATAGGCAAGAAGGTGATCTATAACGCTGATTTACATGTACAGATGACCTTTGCCCAAAGCATGGATCAAAATGATGCAGCACTTATTATCAGTTACTCAGGTTCTACAACTGGTTTAGTAGATGTTGCTAGAGTGTTACATGAAAAACAAATACCATTTATCTCTATTACACAGATCAACTCTAATCCAATTTCTAAACTAAGTACCTACTCACTTAAAGTACCAAGTGAAGAAAAAGCCTTGCGTATTGGTGCAGTCTCTTCTCGTATCTCTTCATTTGTGATAACTGACTTATTGTACTATGGTGTATTTAAGAAGAACTTTGAAGAACATAAAAAGAATCTCATAGATTCTAAAGACAATGTCTCTATACTCAAAAAGTAAGGGCTGTAACGGGTAAATAACTCATTATAGTTTCATAAAAAGCAAAAGACGGACCGAGGTCCGTCTTTTGTGGTATATTTTATTTGCTATGATACACCAACAAGATTATACGGCATATCAGACATATGCGCTACTAGATTTTAATATTTCTTTTGAAAAAGATATACCTGCTGATGATATTTTAAGAGCTGTGATTGAAGTTACGGAAAGGATAGATATAAATAAGTTTGTTGACTTCACTCATAGAAATTCTCACGGGTATGATGGTCTCATGATGCTTAGACTGCTTCTGCTTGCTTTTGCGGATAATGGTTATGCATCTACAAGAAAGCTTGCAGAACTATGCAGAACTGACATTAGATATATGTTCATCGCACAGAATCAGAAGCCTTCACATCAGGCATTTCAGAGATTCATCCATGATGATCTTATTATGTCTGTTGAAGATATATTCTACGAAATGAACAGACTCATGGAGGATGAACTTCCTATTGATACAGATGTGTTATGCATTGACGGTACCAAGTATGAAGCCAATGCCAACAAGAACACATTCATATGGAGAAAAAACACTGTCAGACACAGAGAAAGACAGTGGAAGAAGTGTAATGATACTATCAAAAGAATCAATAAGTTCTTTAAGGAAAAGAATATCAACTGCAGATATTCAATTCTTAGGGAGCCTAATATTGATTATCTATTGAGAGTTACAGATAAAATAGAGATTTACATGAAGGACAATGGAATAGAGTTCGTTCATGGAAAAGGATGCAGAAAGAGCGATATTCAGAAGCTTTATGATGAGCTAGCGAAAGAAGCGATGAAGCTTTTTGAATATGCACTGCATTTTGATATGCTTGGTGACAGAAACAGTTGTTCCAAGACAGACCCTGATGCAACATTCATGCACATGAAGTATGACTATTATAATCATACTAACGTTTTCAAGCCTGGATACAATGTCCAGGTAGGCGTGAGTGACGGCTTCATCAGAAACATTTACGTAAGCAGTGACTGTTCTGATATTCAGACATATATTCCCTTCATGGAGAAGTATAAGCTTATGTATGGTAAGCTTCCTTTAAAGACACCTGCTGATGCAGGCTATGGTAGCTATGATAACTATATGTACTGCAGGGAAAACAGTATTGAGCTGTTTATGAAGTATCCAGGATATTATGAAGAATCGAAGAAAACAAATGATAAGAATAGATTCAGAGCTTCTCATTTTGAGAGAACAGAAGATGGTGGGTATATATGTCCTGCTGGTCATGAGTTTGAGGTGGATAAGGTAACTACTGATACAAGGGGCGT
>OIDK01000068.1_pt1 | contig 52770 bp, 53 predicted proteins | sample 1581551 | NCBI WGS metagenome assembly OIDK01 (sample SAMEA3882522, study PRJEB24775) | human gut metagenome | biome: human-associated habitat; feature: intestine environment; material: feces | place: Netherlands | collected 2009/2010
ATGATTAAATGCAAATCTGCATTTGTAGGGTGAATGAGAGTAAGACTTGAGGACGTTTGTGAAAAAGAATCATCTAAGTTAAAACAATCTGATGTCATAGATCAAAATGGGCTGTATCCAGTATATGGAGCATCTGGTTATTTAGGTAATATTAATACATATCAACAATCAAATTACTATATTGCAGTAGTAAAGGATGGTGCGGGTATAGGAAGAACCATGTTACTGCCTCCGGAATCATCAATTATTGGAACTATGCAGTATTTAATACCTAAAGATAATGTATTGCCAGAATATCTGTATTATGTTGTTAAAGCTAAACATTTAGAAAAATATTTTTCTGGAGCAACAATACCACATATATATTTTAAGGATTATAAGAATGAACAATTTGATTTAGTGTCTTTTGAAGAGCAAAGAGTAATTATTAATAGACTAAAAAAAATTGAAATAATCATTGATAATTTATCTAAGAATCTTTTGCTGCTAGATGAGTTAGTTAGAGCCCGATTTGTGGAGATGTTTGGGGATCCTAGAATCAATGAAAAAAATGGAAAGCTGGAAAAATTGTTGATTATTTTGAAGTGAAAGGAGGTAAAAGAATTCCTAAAGGAATGGGATATGCAGAAAGAAAAACAAACCATCCTTATTTGCGTGCATCAGATATGAAAAATGCAACAATTTTAGACGATGATATTCATTATATTGATGAGGAAGTTTATAAACGTATCAAAAGATATACTGTCAATGCACATGACATATATCTTACAAATGTGGGAGTGAATTTAGGAATGGCAGGTGTTATTCCTAAACAGTATGATGGTGCAAATTTAACAGAAAATGCAGTTAAGTTAGTTCCTAAAGATAAGATATTATTAAATGGAATGTTTTTGTCATATTATATTAATTCTCCTGGCATTCAACATTATATAAATGAGAGAAAAATGTCTGTTGGAGTTCCGAAACTGGCCATTTTTAGAATTGAGTCTATGCCACTATTGTTACCCCCTCTAGAACTCCAGAACCAGTTCGCATCATTCGTAGAAGAAGTCGATAAATCAAGGTCTCGAATACAAAAGTCATTAGAAGCATCACAAGAACTATTTGATAGCTTAATGCAAGAGTATTTTGGTTAATATAATTGAATAAATTTGTTTAATAAGGGTGTAGATGATGTTGGTAACGGAGGTTATCAACATGAAAGAAACTATTATTAAAGAAATTGAACAGAAATTGTTACGTTATCTAGACAATGCACAGATGGAAATGTTACATAGAACATTAAAATCTTGTCTGGATAACGTAACTTTTATTATGCAAGAAGATGGTATTCAGGATATTTTTGAATATTCTAATATGGAACTTATAGATAAGTTTATTGCATCTAAAGAGATAGAAGGATGTTCAAAAAGAACAACTCAATATTATAAGTCTACTTTAGTGATGTTGGAGAATAGAACAGATATACATTTTACACATATGACTACAGATCATCTAAGAACATATTTAACTGATTATCAGAAGATAAACAATTGTTCTAAGGTAAGTATTGATAATATTAGAAGGAATCTAAGTAGTTTCTTCTCTTGGCTAGAGGAAGAAAACTATATTCTAAAGAGTCCTATGAAGAGGATTCATAAAATAAAGACAGATAAAGTGATTAAAGAAACTTTATCTGATGAATCTTTAGAGTGTTTAAGAGATAGTTGTGATAATTTAAGAGACTTAGCTATTATTGATTTGTTGGCTTCTACAGGTATGAGAGTCGGGGAATTAGTGAATATTAATATAGAAGATATAGATTTTGAGAATAGAGAATGTGTTGTGTTTGGTAAGGGAAATAAGGAAAGACCTGTATACTTTGATGCAAGAACAAAAATACACTTAAAGAATTATCTAAAGAGCCGAACAGATGATAATCCAGCATTATTCGTCTCTTTAGATAAACCTTTTAATAGGTTACAGATTAGTGGTGTAGAGATAAGATTAAGGAATTTAGGCAGACGTTTAGGTATACATAGAGTACATCCACATAAGTTTAGAAGAACAGTAGCTACTAGAGCTATAGATAAAGGAATGCCTATTGAACAGGTACAGAGTTTATTAGGTCATTCACAGATAGATACGACTATGCATTATGCTATGGTTAATCAGAATAATGTAAAGGAATCACATAGAAAGTTTGTGGCTTAATAGGGTGAATAATTGAGAGGGTAAAGGACTCTATAAATCCTGATTTTATGATTAAATGCAAATCTGCATTTGTAGGTATAGTGACAAAATTATTCGATATTACCGGTAAAGCTTTATCAGGAGAGTGGGGTACAGATGATCCAGATGGTTGTGGAATACCAGTGCTTAGAACTACTAATTTTACTAATGTTGGTAAAGTGAATTACGATAATGTAGTTACAAGAAATATTCAAAAGAAAAATATAAGTGATAAGTTATTGAAAAAGGGCGATATCATTATTGAAAAATCAGGTGGGACTGATAAAAATCCTGTCGGTAGAGTTATTTATTTTGAAGGGGAAGAGAATAAATACTTGTTTAATAATTTTACTGGATTATTACGAGTTAAAGATAAGAATGAATGGTATCCAAAATATGTTTTTTACTCAATGTTTGCATATTATAAAAAGGGTGGTACAAGACGATTTGAAAATAAGACAACAGGATTACATAATTTGAAACTAGATGATTATATAAAGAGATTGGATATTCAAAAGGCATCTTATGTTAATCAGGTTCATGTATGCAAATTATTAGATTGTGTTCGTTTTCAAATTGACAATATGGAACGAGAATTAGAACTATTAGATGAACTGGTCAAAGCCCGATTTGTGGAGATGTTTGGGGATCCTGTTACTAACGATATGTTGTGGAATACTGATGTTCTTAAGGATATTTGTACTAAGATAGGTTCTGGTTCAACTCCTAGAGGAGGTAAAGAATCTTATATCGATGAAGGTATCTCTTTGATAAGAAGCATGAATGTTCATAATGCGTATTTTGAGTATAAGGATTTAGCACATATAACGTTAGATCCAGCAGAAAAGTTAAACAATGTAGTGGTAGAGCATGATGATTTATTATTTAATATAACTGGTGCATCAGTTGCGAGATGTTGTGTTGTACCTTCAGATGTTTTGCCAGCAAGAGTTAACCAACATGTTTGTATTTTGCGTTGTAGAGAAAAAATAAACCCTATATTTTTACAAGAATTATTAGTGAATGAAAACTGTCAAGGTAAATTATTACAGATAGCTAAAAGTGGTGCTACAAGAGAGGCAATTAATAAGCAACAGTTGGAATCTTTAGAAATTATGCTACCCCCTCTAGAACTCCAAAATCAGTTCGCATCATTCGTAGAAGAAATCGATAAATCAAGGTTACGTGAACTACTTGCAATAAAACAAATTAAGTTACTATTGAACGATTCATGGCTTTTATTTTATTAGTTGTGATTATATGTCAATATATCAATAAAATTTCAATTCATAAGCATAACGTGCTAGAATTATTATATGAATATTATTTGTGGGGGTATTTACAATGAGTAAATTTGAAATGAAGAATGTTATTGAAAATACAGGAAATGAAGTTAAAAAGGCTGTTTCAAAAGGGAAAGATATTGTTTTTGATTCTAAGGATAAAGTGTTTGATGCTTTAGATATTAATAAAGATGGAAGAGTGGATACTGAAGATATAATTATTCTTGGGCTAAGAATACCGGGTGTTCATATTGATCGAGAAGAATTTTTGAGAAAGCAATTTATGAAAAACTATGCAAATGATGTTATTCAAGACGCAGTAAAGTTCAATCCAGCACATGCAGGTATAACAGTTGAAGAAATTGATAATATTGCAGATCAAGTAATCCAATATGAAAGAAATTGTGTGAGTGGTATTTCCTTAGCATTGGGTGCTCCTGGTGGAGTTGCTATGGTTGCTACATTACCAGCAGATATTGCTCAATATTATGGGTATATGCTAAGAGCTATACAGAAATTGTTATATCTGTATGGTTTTCCTGAAATAAATGTTGAAAATGGTGTGAATATTGATGACGAGACTATGAATCTTATTACTTTATGTTTGGGTGTAATGTATGGAGTAGAGGGCTCAGTTGCAAGTATTAAGATACTTTCTAATGCATTAGGAAAAGGAGTAGAGAAAAAACTATTACAAAAAGCACTAACAAAAGGTACTTTCTATCCTATTGTAAAGAAAATCTCAAGATGGTTTAGTGTGTGTATGACTAAACAGGTTTTTGCTGGTTTCTTTAGAAAAGCAATTCCTGTAGTTGGTGGTGTTGTTGGTGGAGGAATAACTTATTTATCATTTAAACCTTGCTGTGATAATTTGAAAAAGTCATTACAGGACACAGCGTTATGTAATCCAAGTTCAAGAAAATCATTTGATGAGTTTGATGTAATAGATGCTTAATTAGAGTGATTTAATAGTAGTTGGTTACGTATAAGAAATGAATAAGTAATTTTATGGAATTAACGTGTGAAAGGTTGTTACAATGGAGTTATTTGACTTTTATAATAAAAAAGCAGCCTTAGCTGCTAATCACTACTACCTAACATATCTCTTAGTTCTTTAAAAGTATCCTCTATAGGTGCTACTCTACCATTTCTAACATCTTCTTCAGACTTCTCAAGTAATTCCAATAATTCATCATGTCGCTTTGAATCCATAAAATCACCTCCATGTAATATAACTAAAGTATACCATTCTACTAGTCAAAAAGATAATGTAACCACAATTATTCCCAATAAAGTTCTTTTTTAGAATATAATAGAAGCATAAAGGAGATGGTACTATTGAACTTTACATTTTTAAAGAAAAAAAACAGAATTTCAGGACTTTGCTGAAATATGTATAGAAGCAGAAAAAGGACTTATGGTATCACCTTCATCCTGTGCAATGCTTACAAGACGTGCATTAGAACAAGCAGTTCATTACATGTATAAGAACGATATAGACTTACAGATGCCATATAGAGATAATCTAAGTGCTTTAGTCAATGAATACACATTTAAACAAATTGTTCCTAATGATGTTTATGAAGGTATTAAATATATAGTTAAATTGGGTAACTATGCAACGCATACAAATGCTAAGGTGAATAGAGAAGAAGCAGTACTTGCTTTGAATAATCTCTATAGACTTATTAGCTGGATTAATTATTCATATGGAATAAATTACCAGGAACAGTTACCTAAATTTGATCCTGCTAAGTTACCTGATCAAACACATATGTTTGTGAATAAGGATCTTAAAGAACAGATCAGAGAGATTCTTACTAAACAAAAAGAAAAAGAAGCAAAACAAAAAGAAGAACTTGCTAGAGTTATTGCTGAAAATGTGGAATTAAGAAAACAAGGTGCTGCTAAGAGAAAAGAAGAGAAAGCTGTTGAGTATATTGATGTTAATAATGCTCTTGAATGGCAGACAAGAAAACTTGTTATTGATCTGCAACTTAAAGAAGCAGGATGGGACTTTGATACAAATGTACAAGTAGAATTTCCTGTACATCATATGCCAACAGAGTCTCGAGATGGTTATGTAGATTATATATTACGTGGTAGAACTGGGAAGATTATAGCTGTTATAGAAGCTAAAAAAACAAGCGCAAATCCTCGTATTGGACGTAATCAGGCTAAGCTTTATGCAGATTGCATTGAAAAGGAATATGGTCTAAGACCTGTCATATTCTATACAAATGGTTATGAAACATATATCTGGGATGACATGATGTATCCAGATAGAAGGATTTCTTCTATCTTCTCACAGGATGAGATACAGTTACTTATTGATAGAAGAGATACTCGTAGAAGTATTTCTAAACCTGTTATACAAGATGCCATCACAAACCGTTATTACCAGAAAGAAGCCATTGTAAGAACATGTGAAGACTTTGAAAAAGGAAGTCGTAAAGCATTACTTGTTATGGCAACAGGGAGTGGTAAAACACGTGTTGCGATAAGTTTAGTAGATGTATTGACTAAAGCGGATTGGGCAAAGAATATTTTATTCCTTGCTGATCGTACTGCATTAGTAAGACAGGCAAAGAAAAGTTTTGTAAACCTTTTGCCATCTTTGACTACATGTAACCTTTGTGAAAATAAAGATGATCCAGAAGTATCAAGAATGATCTTTAGTACATATCCTACAATGATGAATGCGATAGATGAAACAAGAAGAAAAGATGGAAATCGTTTATTCACACCAGGACACTTTGATCTTATTATTCTTGATGAAAGTCATCGTAGTATATATAACAGGTATAAAGATATATTTGATTACTTTGATGCTTTACTTATAGGTTTGACTGCAACACCTAAAGATAGTATTGGGGCTAATACATATTCTATATTTGACTTAGAAACAGGTGTCCCTACATATGCTTATGAATATGAAAAAGCTGTAAAAGATAAATATTTGGTCAGTTACCATTCTTATGAAACAAAACTAAAGTTCTTGGAAGAAGGTATTTGCTATGATGATTTATCGGAAGAGGAGAAGGAAGAATTTGATACACTTTTCCCTGATACTGCCCCGTCAATATATGCACAACAAGGAAAATGCCGTAACCATGCGGCTTTCAGCACATTAAAGACAATTAAACAACCCCTATAATTACACCTAAAACGCCGTAGCAAGGTTGGACAAGCCTTGATATGGCGTTTTTAAGTGAATAGGATATGTCGCCGCAGCTTGAAAAGAGTTGCGGTTTTTTATGCCCGAAAACAGGCGGTAACGTGGAACGTTAGGCGCGAAAAAGCCCTTGTAATACAAGGCTTTTCAGACGCAAAAACGGCAAAGGCATACTGCAATACCAAAACCGCCCAAAACGGCTTTCTAATATTCCACGCAAACCGAGAAAGGAAGTGATAAAAAATGGCAGTTTTCCGAGTTGAGAGAAATACGGGCTATACCGTTATGAGCAACCACCACTTGCGCAATAAGGAACTCACCTTAAAGGCAAAAGGCTTGCTTTCGCAAATGCTGTCCTTGCCCGAAGATTGGGATTATACCCTTGCGGGCTTATCTCACATCAACCGCGAGAAGATCGACGCAATCCGCGAAGCGGTCAAAGAACTTGAAAAAGCCGGATATATCGTCCGCAGCCGGGAACGCGACGAGAAAGGACGTTTGCGCGGCGCGGATTATGTCATATATGAGCAGCCGCAGCCCAAAGAGCCGGAAGCAGCTACCAGCAGCGAAAAGCCGCCTACATCGGATTTACCTACATTGGAAAATCCAACATTGGATAATCCAACGTTGGAAAAACCTACGCAGGAAAAACCTACGTTGGAAAATCCAACGCAATTAAATAAAGATATATCAAGTAAAGAACAATCAATTACTGATCTATCAAGTACCCATTCCATTCCTTTCCATTCCCTAAATCCCTTGCCTTATGAGCAGGACGAAGCGGCTACGCCGCCGGAAAGGAAAAGAACGGAAGCGAAAACAAACAGTGCAATAGAGATTTATCGGGAAATCATCAAAGAAAACATCGACTATGACATTCTCATTCAAGACCCCAAAATGGATAAAGACCGTTTGGACGAGATTGTAGAAATCATGCTGGAAACCGTCTGCACAGCCCGAAAGACAATCCGTATCGCCGGGGACGACTACCCCGCCGAACTTGTCAAATCAAAGTTTATGAAGCTGAACAGCAGCCACGTTGAGTTTGTTTTGGACTGCATGAGGGAGAACACAACCAAAATCCGCAACATCAAGCAGTATCTAAAAGCGGTGCTGTTCAACGCGCCGAGTACCATTGACAGCTACTATACCGCCCTTGTCAATCACGACTTTTACGGCAGCAAATGAGCATAGCCGCAGTTTACCGGGAAAGGAGTTGATACCTTGCAGGAGGAAGTAACCCAAAAAACGATTGCCCTATCCGTCAACGTGGGAAAAGGCGCGGCAAGGCTTACCGAACAGGCGTTACAGAAAGCAATCAAGAAGTTTTTGGAGCAGAAAAGCAAAGCACCGCATGGGAAACAGACCATGCGGCAGCTTATGAAGCAAAATGCGGGGGTTTCCAACATCGAGATCACCGACAGCAATATCAAAGCCTTTGAGAGTACCGCGAAGAAATACAACATAGATTTTTCGCTGAAAAAGGTTAAGGGCGAACAGACCCGTTACCTTGTGTTTTTCAAAGGCAGGGACGCGGACGTTATGACCGCAGCGTTTCAAGAGTTTTCCGCAAAGAAGCTGAACAGGGATAAAAAGCCCTCTATCCGCAAAGCCCTTGCCGCAGCAAAGGACAAGGCGAAGCAGCTTAACGCCGCCCGCGACAAGGTAAAGAAAATAGACAGGGGGCGCGAGATATGAAGCAGATAAACTACAAAAAGCTGATAATCCCGAATATCCCGTATGTGTTCTTTGTCTATCTCTTTGATAAGGTGGGACAGGCGGTGCGGCTTGCCCCCGGCGCGGATATTTCCGAAAAGATACTCAATATCACACAGGGATTTTCCGAAGCGTTTTCAAATGCCTTGCCGAGCGTTCACCCGTTGGATTTGCTTATTGGCATTGTGGGCGCGGTGGTTATCCGTCTGATTGTCTATTTCAAAGGGAAAAATGCCCGCAAATACCGCAAGGGCGCAGAATACGGCAGCGCACGTTGGGGCAACGCCGAAGATATAAAGCCCTACATCGACCCGGATTTTCAGAACAACATCATTTTGACGCAGACTGAACGGCTTACCATGAACAGCCGCCCTAAATCACCGAAATACGCGAGAAATAAAAACGTCGTGGTGATCGGCGGCAGCGGCAGCGGCAAGACAAGGTTTTTCGTAAAGCCTAATTTAATGCAGCTTCATTCTTCCTACGTCTTGACAGACCCGAAAGGCACCGTCCTAATCGAGTGCGGAAAGCTGCTGCAACGGGCAGGCTACCGCATTAAGGTACTGAATACGATAAACTTTCGGAAAAGTATGCACTATAACCCCTTTGTCTATATCCGCAGCGAAAAGGACGTGTTAAAGGTTGTCAATACCCTTATCGTCAATACCAAAGGCGAGGGAGAAAAAAGCGCGGAAGATTTTTGGGTGAAAGCCGAGAGGTTATTATATTGCGCGTTGATCGGCTACATTTGGTATGAAGCCCCCGCCGAGGAAATGAACTTTACAACGCTGCTTGAACTTATCAATGCAAGCGAAGCACGCGAGGACGACGAGGAATACCAAAGCCCCGTTGATCTGCTCTTTGCCGATTTGGAAGAACGCAGCCCCGACCATTTCGCGGTGAAGCAATATAAAAAATACAAATTGGCGGCGGGTGTAGTAAGTTTGAAGAGACTTCTTAATCAATCAAATTTAAAGAGTTGGAGCTCCAAAATGATTAAAAAGTCTCTTGAGGCTTATTTTTTTACCTTAAAGAACAAAATTGTATTTTGTAAAAAACAATTTCAAAACATGTCCGTATTTTGTTTCGTCAGTACAGAGATTGTGTAAGGAACTTTAAAAAGATGACACGAAATCAAAAAAGATGCAGTAAGGGGGCTGTAAAAAGACCTCTGAGCATTTCGTTTAGTGTAAGAATCTTTTTTACTTCTTACACGAACCTTGAAAACGAAACAGCCTGCCCGTAGTGATACCAGAACTGAATAGGCATTCAGCGTGTCTTTTTTGGTTAATACGTCCCGGAAACATCAGAACCCGGTACAGGAACGGATATGGGATGAGAACAGGCAATTAATAAACAAAGGAAGGAGGACATCTGACTATGACAGAGAAACAGGGATTCATGACAGCGTTGTATGAACGTCTTAGTCGTGATGATGAATTAAACGGGGAATCCAACAGTATTTCAAACCAGAAGAAACTGCTGGAACAATATGCAAAAGAACATGGATTTACCAATCTTGTTCATTTTACTGATGATGGTATCTCCGGTACAAGATTTGATCGCCCAGGCTTTCTTGCCATGATGAAAGAAGTAGAGTCGGGGAAAGTCGGAACGATTCTGATTAAAGATATGAGCCGAATGGGAAGAGATTATCTGAAAGTCGGACAATATATGGAATTGCTGCGACAGAAGAATGTCCGCCTGATTGCAGTCAACGAGAATGTAGACAGCTTCCGGGAGGACGATGATTTTACTCCATTCCGAAATATCATGAATGAATGGTATGCAAGGGATACCAGTAAAAAGATAAAATCCACTTTCAAGGCGAAAGGAAAATCCGGCAAGCATGTGGCAAGTACAACACCATATGGGTATCTGAAAGACAAGGATGACCCGAATGTATGGATTGTTGATGAAGAAGCAGCTGTAGTTGTACGGAGAATCTTTCACATGACAATGGATGGGTACGGACCATATCAGATTGCCAAGGCACTGAAAGAGGATAAGGTTGAGATACCAGCGGTTCATATGGCAAAGAAAGATGCCGGATTATGGAAAGGCAGAGTAGAAGAAATCAAAGATCCTTATGGCTGGGGCTCTTCTACTGTTGCAGGCATTCTGAAGAAAAGAGAGTATCTTGGTCATACAGTGAACTTCAAGACCAGAAAACATTTCAAGGATAAGAAAAGCCATTATGTATCTGAGGATAACTGGACGGTGTTTGAGAACACGCAGGAAGCAATCATAGATCAGGAAACTTTTGACAATGTGCAGAGAATCCGAAGCAATGTGAGAAGGTATCCAGATGGATGGGGAGAAGCCCACCCCTTGACAGGTCTGATGTATTGTGCAGACTGTGGTTCCAAAATGTATGTCCATCGAGTAAATAATGGCAAGCGAGTACCACAATATACTTGTTCTGCATATTCTAAAGTTCCGGTTGGAACACTCTGCCAGACACAGCACAGAATTAATGCTGATGTGGTTATGGAGCTGATTAAGGAACTTTTAAAGGCTGTTGCGGAGTATTCACAGTTGAATCGTGAAGAATTTTTGGAGACAGTAAAAAAGGCACAGACTTCACAGCAGTCCAGTGAGATCACAAGATTGAAAAGCAGATTGGCAGAGGCAAAAAAGCGTGTGCAGGAACTGGAAAAACTGATCTGCAGAATTTATGAGGACAATATTCTTGGCAAGCTGCCAGATGAACGCTATGCGATTCTTGATGGACAGTATTCTAAAGAACAGAAAGATTTGTCGGCAGAAATTGCAGATATGGAAGCTGAATTATCAGGCTATGAAGAAGGTCGCAGATCAGCGGAGAAGTTTATTGCTCTGGTTGATAAATACCAAAATTTTGAGGAATTGACCACTTACATGCTGAATGAATTTGTAGAAAAGATTGTGGTGCATGAGCGTGACCGGAAAGGAAGCGTTGAGACGACACAGGAAGTGGAAATCTATTTTAACTTCATCGGCAGATATTTACCGCCACATTTCGGTGAGGTGAAAATGACACCGGAAGAAATTGAAGAAATGGAAAAACGGGAAGCCAGAAAAGACAGGCTTCACCAGAATTACCTGAGAAGAAAAGCAAATGGAAAGCAGCAGGAATACTATGAACGGACAAAGGCAAAAAAGAAAGCCGAACTGGATGCAAAAAAAGAAGAGATCCGGCAGGAAGATATTGCAAAAGGTGTGTTCATTCCGCTATCACTGCTTCCCCCAGCAGAACCGAAGAAAGGAGTTGCATCAGCATGAGCAAATTAGAAAGAATCATTCACGATAACAGTAATGGTCTGGATTATATCCTTGTCGGGGAAATCTATCTGCCACTGATCGCAGTACCCGAAGAGAAAAGAGAGATTGGTTTTTATGGAAGTCTTCACAGAAACTATCTGAAAGATTACAAGAGTGGCTTGTATTCCTATCTGACATTGAGTGGTAAGCTCTGGACGTATCTCGCAGATCTGAATGAGCAGTGTTTGGAACGCAGGGATTTCCTCATGGAACAGATTATGGAGCAGGAAGGCATTACGGAAGAATTGAAAAGCAGAGATCAGATGGAATGGGTTCGCCGGGCAAACAATGCAAGAAGCCGGGTAGATGAAATTATTTTAAATGAACTGGTGTATGTGTAGGAGGGACTTATGAGATACTGGATTGAATATGCAGACGGAAGATGTTGTAATTTTGCAAACAGCAGAAAAGATTTACTGGACTGGCTGAAACTTTTGAAAGATGAAAAAATCGTTGATATCCGAAAGATTTACAAAAGCGGTGTGACAGATTCTGTGATAGACAGCTATCGTAGTTATCTGAAACAGTGAAAGGGGTGGACAGTCATGGTTGTTGTAAGAATTATTGTGAAAATCGTATTACTGCCAGTGCGTATATGCCTGACAATGATACAACTGGTGGTTATGTTCTTCACATGGCTGTCGGCAACGGTATTTCATATCCTGTCGGGGATCATCTGCATTACAGCAGTTTTAGGGTATGGATTCGGACAGGAGACAGGCACAGAAGCGGTCAGGATGCTTGTGGCAGGTTTTATACTTTATATCCTGCTGTGCTTTCTGGCTGGGCAGTGGTGTGGCTGGAAACAATCAAAATCAGATTGATGAAGTAGACCACTGGAGAAAGGAATAGGATTCTTAAATGAAGATTACAAAAGAGATTGAAGAATTTATCAACCTGACCATAACGGAGCATATGGGAAAAGAGTATGCAGACTGGAAACTGAGCCAGCCGTCTGTGACAGAACCAGATGAAGTTGAGGAAGAATATAAAAAAGTGATTGCCACACTTCCACAGAAACAGGAAGAGGCCATTACAAAATATTGCGACCAGATATTTAACAGTGGAGCAGAGACAGAAGAATTTTTCTACCGGTTGGGACTGAGGGACGGAATGAAACTTAGGAAGAATGTTAAAATGGTTCTGAAGCAATTATCAGAATGATACATACAGGAATTATCTGAAAAGTGAATGAGTAAAGGAAAGGGCATTAACCGTAAAAAGTTAGTGCCCTTTGTTTTACCCATTTTTATATTTTCACAAAATCCGATGCAGAGGATTTTTGAAAAACAGACGGAACGGAGATCCTGCTGAAGGGACAGCGGCAGGAGTTACGTTTTGTCTGCTGGGAGTACAGAGGGCTGGAAGTCCTTTGTGCCCAGATTGCAAAGAGCGGCAGCATCTTGCTGGGGTTAAGGGGCAAAGCCCTTAGCAGGTTAAGGGCGGCAGCCATTGCCCAGTGATATGGCGTTTCGCCATATGGTACTGGGTACTGTCTGTAACGGGGACAGAGACTTTTGGAAGCTTCGCTGCAATCCCCTCCGGGGAAACAACTTGAAAAAAGGAGAGATGTGAATTGAAAGGCACAAGGCATAACGGCAGATCTGGGAAAGACGGTGTTTACAATCCGCTTCACAATGACCGGAGATTTGACCCGGAACACAGTGAGCATATTGACAATGAACGTGTCCGTCAGAATATTTACTGGGACTGCTATCAGGGATATACCACAATGGCAGACCGGGGAAAAGAGGATAATTTTTCTTTTAACCAGATTGAGATGGCATACTATGTGGATCATTACAGCGATTATGTGATTAACCAGAATAAACGTCATGAGAAAGCAAGACACCCCGACAGATGTAAAGGGGTGGAAGATGTTCTGAAAAATAAAAAGACCTGTCCGGAAGAAAGTATCTATCAGCTTGGGACGATAGATGAACACGCTTCTGTGGAAACGCTGGTTTTGGTTTTTGATGAATTCAAGAAAGAGTTCGATGAGCGGTTTGGTTCTAATGTGCATATCATTGACTGGTCACTGCACATGGACGAAGCGACTCCGCATATTCATGAGCGTCATGTATTCGATGCTACGAACCGGTATGGGGAGATTGAACCGAAACAGGAAGCGGCACTGGAAGAACTTGGCTTTGAACTTCCGAATCCGGAAAAGAAAAGATCAAAGACAAATAACCGTAAGGTTGTTTTTGATTCTGCCTGCCGGACAATGTTCCTGGATATCTGTAAACGTCATGGACTGGAAATTGACGAAGAACCGTCCTATGGAGGAAGGCAGTATCTGGAGAAACAGGACTATATCCGAATGAAGCAGAAAGAAGAGATTGCGGTTCAGCAGGAAATGCTCAATCAGCAGAGGGATAAGGTCAATGCGAATCATCTGGAACTTGCAAGGCAGTCAAACCATGTCAGGGCAAATGAAAAGGTTATCCAGTCACAGAAAGAAAAAATAGAACAGCAGGAAAAAGAATTTAAAGAAAATTTCATTTCCAATTCTGACCGGATTCTAAGTCAGGGCGAGCTGATTGAAGAACAGAGAGAGGAACTGCAACAGCTTACCCTCCGTATTGAAGATGTGGAAACCTTGCTTGACGAAGTATCCAGTGAAGCCTATGACAAGGCTGTGGATAAAGTCGCAGAGGAAACAATGCGGGCTACCAGAAAAGATGACATTCGTCTTGCGGAAGATTCTAAGAGATGGATTCAGAGTCCGGAACGTAAGGCATCACGAAAAGAAAAGGAATATGCGATAAACAGGCTGGACGGTCTGATTAAAAAAATCGAATATGCGATGGAAAAAGCTGTTGTGAGGGTTGTCCGTCAGTTAAAACAGCCAGAGAAGAAAAAAGCCGTTGTAGAAGAAATCAAAAAAGAAGTGAAGCCGTCAATCAGAGAAAAACTTGCATTGAACGTAGCAAAGATTCAAAGAGAAGAGGCAGAGAGAAAACAACTGAATAAAGGAAGATCACATTCCAGTGATCTGGAACTATAAGGGCATTTTGTTGATTCCGTAAGGACAGGACAAAGTGCTTTTTTGTTTTTTGTGAAAACTTGCTTCCCAGATTTGGGAAGCAGATTTAAGAAAGAGAGGAAACGAATTGGGATTATTTGATGAAGTAAAACAGAATGTGACCGTCCGGCAGGCTGCGGAGAGGTATGGGTTAAAGCCCAACAGGAGCGGACTGATCCGCTGCATTTTCCATAATGACAAATCACCCAGCATGAAAGTTGACCGGAGATATTATTGTTTCGGGTGTGGCTGTACAGGAGATGCCATTGATTTTACGGCACAACTGTTTGACATTGGATTGAAAGATGCAGCCATGAAGCTGGCAGATGATTTTGGGATTCCTTATTCCGGCAGGGACAGGGGATCACCGCAGAACAGGAGAAGCGTTTCAGCAAAAAAGCCAGAGCCGACACCAGAAGAACTTTGGCAGAAAAAACATCTGAGATGCCTGAGAGCCTATCTGGATTATCTGAGCCTGCTTCTGGAATGGAAAGAACAGTATGCACCAAAAACACGGACAGAAGAATGGCATGAAAAGTTTATGACTGCTCTCAGGGAGTTGTCAGTTGTTGAGTATTATCTGGATATCCTGCTCTTTGGGGACAGGGCAGATAAGGAAGCACTTGTAAAAGAAAAATGGAAGGAGGTGGAGCGGATTGAGCAATGCGAAAGAGAAGATAAAGGAGATCGCCACAAAAGAACAGAAAGATGCCATGAAAGAAATGTTCCGGATGGTAGATAAAAGCAAAGTCGATGAAGTGAAACAGATGCTGGAATATACACAGAAAGGAACTGCGAAAGCAACGGTTGGAAATTATATGGTTGTGCTGAGAAATGATCCGCTTGTGCGTGAGAGTATGAAATACAACAAGCTGACAGGCAGGATTGATATTGTAAAAAAACTCTGGTGGAATGAGGAAGTCTGCAAGCTGGATGATGATGGCAGGACTTATTTCTACTATTTCTTTGAACGCTATTACAAACTCACAAGTGAAAAATGTATGGATAAGGCACTTCGCATAGAAGCCAACAGCCGGGCATACCACCCGATCTGTGAGTATCTGGAACAACTGGAGTGGGACGGGCAGGAGAGAATCCGTTATGTTCTGCAACGGTATATGGGGGCAGATGCTTCGGATTTTGTCTATGAGGTTGTGAAGCACTTCCTGATGGAAGCATTAAGCAGAATCTACCGCCCCGGTTGTAAAGCAGATGAAATGCTTTGTCTGGTAGGTCAGCAGGGAGCCGGAAAATCCACATTTTTCCGTTTTCTTGCATTGAACGATGACTGGTTTTCTGATGATCTGAAGCAGTTGAATGACAGTAAGATATACGAGCATCTCCGGGGACACTGGATTATGGAAATGTCGGAGATGATTGCTGCAATCAGTGCAAAGAGCAATGAGGAAATCAAGTCATTCCTGACCAGACAGAAAGACACTTACCGGAACCCTTATGATAAATATGAGGAAGACCGGAAGCGTCAGTGTATCTTTGCAGGTTCAACGAACACAAGGCAGTTCATTCCTTTTGACCGTACCGGGGCAAGACGGTTCCTGCCGATTGCTATAGACAGCAGTAAGGCAGAGAAGCATATCCTCGATGATGAAAAAGAAGCCAGATCCTATTTTGACCAGTTGTGGGCAGAAGTAATGGAAATCTACTGGTCAACGGAGAATAAGAGCAGCCTGTTGAAGTTCTCAAAGGAAATGGAGCAGGAGATCAGTGAATACCGAAAACAGTTCACACAGGAAGATACGATGGCAGGAATGATACAAGGCTGGCTGGACGCTTATAAAGGTAGTCATGTATGTTCCGTCCAGATCTGGAAAGAAGCCTTTGACCATTTTGACCGGGAGCCGAAAAAATTCGAGACAAATGAGATCTGTTCCATTATGGATACGCAGATCACTGGCTGGAAGAGAGCCGGAGTCCACAGATTTTCAAAGGAAGGATATGGCAGACAGAGAAGCTGGATCAGGGAAGGAGCAGAAGAAGAGGGTGGCAACGAACCGGATAAAGATGGATTTACAAAGCTGACGAAAGCAGAACAGTTGGAGCTGCCATTTGATCTGCCCGACAGAGAGAAAGGCTGATTTTGATGCCGAAAGGCTACTGATTACCCGGAAATTTACTGCTTGTTGACATTTTTGTTGACACCAAAATCCTTTGTATTTACCGGTGTTTCAGCTACTTTTTAACAGGTGTCAACAAGAACATTCAAAAAACTTTTCAATAGTATTTTGGAAAACAGAAATAACTACCCGAAAAAAGTTTCAAACCCTATGTTGACACTTGCGTTGTCAGCGTGCCGATAAACTCCCGGCAGGGACAGAAGCAAACCTCTCTCTGTCGGGCACAGGAAAGAAAGGAAATAGATGATTATGGAAAAAATGATGAATAAAAAAACAGAGGGAAACACATTTACAAAGAAAATCGGGCAGACAGTATATGTTGTCCGCTATCATTTCAATGAAGATGCAAAGGAAACCATGCAAGAAAAGATTAACCGGATGCTGGTTACAGAAGCAAGCCGAAAGGCAATGCAATAGATGGGGGCAGAGACAATTGGAATTGAGATATGTTTGAAAATGTGATATGATTTGAGCAACAAATTAGAAGTTATAAAGGAGAAACACTATGGGATTATTTGGTAAAAGCAAAAAAGAGCGAGAAAAAGAGTATATGAACAGATTAGATGTTCCATTATGTTTAAAAGAAGACTTTGAATTGATTATTGATGATGTATTTACAATTATGGGGGGTGGAACAGTTGTCACAGGAAACATATCAACAGGAATGTGTAGAGAAGGAGAAAATGCGTGTGTTTATAAAACAAATGGAGGTGTATTAGAGACTATAATTACTAACATCGATATACATACAAAAGAACGAAAATCAAATGGTTGTGGATATAAAACAGAACATGTTGGACTTGGGTTAAGAGGAGTTTCTAAGGAACAATTAGAAAAAGGAGATAGAGTGATTGTAAAGAATGCCAATATGTATGGAATGTAATTACAAATTCAAGTTTGCAGAATCAAGAAAACTGGAATTTGAGGTGATGAAACTATGACAGAAATACAAATTGCATGGTTAGAATTGATGACAGTTGGAGGTCTTGGTGTAATATTGGTTTTACTAGGAGTTACTTTCAATATCATTGTAAAAAGACAGAATCAATTGTGTACAAAGCAGACAGACGGTATTGTTAAACAATATGGGTTTCCGGGAAATGGAAGGGTGTATCCAATCGTGGAGTACTTTGTGAATGGAACTTGTTATAAAACAAAGAAAATATTTTGTGGAATTAAAACAACGCAAATATCTGGAGTACCCGTACCGGTGAAATCAGAAGTCTATGAAGATGAAAAAGGCTGGCTACATGTAAAAACTGGATCCATTGCAAATTTGCGTCAACTTGCAGAGCAGTTGTGGCCTATCAACAGTAAGATGACAGTTTATTATAATCCAAACAATCCTAAAAAGTGCTATGTTGATAGACCAATTTCAAAAAGTTTTACTTCCATGATGTTTATCATAATGGGAATAGTAACGATACTCTTGAGTGTATTGGTATTCTTTTTGATGCAGCTATAAATTACAAAAGATAATTGGTAATCAGACAAAATTCAAGTTTGTAGAATTATAAAGGAATAATATTATTTTAAATGAGCTGTTCGGATTAAATGCGTTGCCCTCTAACGGGTCAAGGATGAACCATGATACAATCAAACTTGAGTATGGTATTAAACATCAAAATATTCGTAATTTCCTTTTAGTTAAGAAACAAATATAGTAAGAGCAAAATATCGCTCTTTTTTCATTCAAAAATAAGTTATACTAGAAACAGAGGTGATATCCATGATTAACAATAAAGAGAAAAAAATGATTCAAAGATATTGTATATATCCAAAGATTGCAGTGGTTGCACTCATCTTTTCATTTGTACAATGTGCATTAATAGTACCATTAGAGATGATAGATGATTTAGTATTCCAAAACAAAGGTTTTCAGCCTACAGGGATGTTTACTGCATTAGGATTTGTCATTATATATGTTATTATATTCTGTTTCTGTGCACTTGCCCCTAAGTTTGGAATGAACGGTAAGAAATGGAAATCTCTTATAGGTAGATTAAATGTGAAACAGTCAGAAACAGATTATTCTAAAGAGGTATCTGCTGCTTTGGCGTCACAAGCTGTTGGTCGATTCCTTAAAGAAAGTGATAATGATACTGCAAAGAATATAGGAAGTGCTATGCAGGTGGCTGGTGCAGTAAGTACAGTCTCTACATCTATAGATATGTTATCTGAAGCAGGAAGTAATGCCGAGAACATGGCACATGCTTATAGAATCCCTATTCCTGATATAAAAAAACAACTCATTGCCTTTGCAGTTATCCCAATACTTATTGTAGTCGGTACTTATATACCTCAATATATAAAAGGAAAGCAGGCAATGGATCAAAGAATTGCAGCTTCTGCAAAACAAGTAGAAATAGTAAAAAAGGCATTAGAACCTGTATGTGTAAGAGTACATGCAGACAATCCAAATGAATCACGTAGTAGATCAAGTTATACTGTTATGGGATATTTAAGAGATTCAGGTGCTACTGATTGTTATGTTCATGTTCAAGTCAATAATAGTGGTACTATCATCAATATCTCATATGTAGAAGGTGTGGATATTAATAAGAGTTTAGAAGAGAATTTAATGCAGACAGAAAAAGATTTTGCGACATTACAAAAGTCTTTTGAGAATTTAAATGTATCCGTATCTAATCCTGAGATATTATCTTATCAGGCTATTCCACAACAATTTAAAGATGAATTTCTAAATGGGACATTTTATAAGAGTTTCCGTTTCTATGATCAGGATGCGCCTATCAGTTTGTCTTGTTCATTTGATACAGAGACAGAAGATCAGTTTGATGAATATACAAGACCTAAAATTCATTTCTTCTTAGGATCAAAATAGACACCTTATGAATAATAAATTTGATGAACAAAATGATACAGTCAAATTTCAGTTGTTAAACTTATTAATATTTTATCACAGGCACACCTGAAATTCTATTTAAATTCATTTGCTTTGAGGATGCAGAATGATTTAAATATCCCAACATAGGCATACTTCTTATTGGACACGGAATCTTTCTTGTAAGAAAATTGGCAGTTGTATATAATAGTTACAGACCACAGAAAAAGTGGAATAAGCAGAGGAAAATGGATGATTATGAATTACGAAGGTATTTTAGAGTTTAAAGGAACATGGAGAAGGTATCAGGCAAGGGTTTTGGAACACGCAGACAGGTACATGGCAGATGGAAAAATACATATTGTAGCGGCACCCGGATCCGGGAAAACGACATTGGGAATTGAACTGATCCGCAGGATGAACGGAAAAGCACTGATTTTGGCACCATCCATTACGATCCGGGAGCAGTGGATCGCAAGGATTGAGGAAGCTTTTTTATGTGAGGGCATACAGGGGGAAGATTATCTTTCACAGAATTTAAAACAGCCAAAGGCGATCACGGTTGCAACCTATCAGGCATTACACAGTGCCATGACAAGATTTCAGGGAATACAGGAAGATGCAGGTGAGGATAGTGGCACAGGCACAGACGAGTGCCCGGCGAAAACAGAGACAAAGGAAGTAGATTACAGCGGTTTTGATCTGGTTGGGACGATGAAAGAGGCTGGGATCGAAGTACTCTGTCTGGATGAATGCCACCACTTGCGAAGTGAATGGTGGAAAGCATTAGAAGAATTCAAAAAACAGGTGAATAACCTTAAAATCATCGCTTTGACAGCAACACCACCATATGATTCCACACCGGCTATGTGGACGCGGTACATGAATATGTGTGGAGAGATCGATGAAGAGATTACGATACCGGAGCTCGTAAAAGAGGGAAGCCTCTGTCCGCATCAGGATTATGTTTACTTCAACTATCCAACAAAAGAAGAAGAGAAGGAAGTCAGACGTTTTGAAGAACGCAGTAAAGCAATGACAGAAAAAATCATGCGGGATACTCAGTTCCTTACGTACGTAAGAAGCCATAAGGGGTTCAGTGGACAGCTCTCAGATGATCTGCTTCTGGATAATCCGGCATATCTGGCATCACTGTTGATTTATTTACAGAGCAAAAATATTGCAATTCCGTCCAGATTACAGAGGCTTTTGGGGGCAAAAAAATTACCGGACATGAATGTGCAATGGATGGAGCGTCTGTTACAGGGATTCTTGTATGATGATGTGGATTCATACCTGTGTGACAAGACATATCGTGAATTGCTAATTGCTGATTTAAAATCCGACGGTCTGATAGAAAAGAAAAAAGTCGTCATGACGAAAAGTGCGGCAGTGGAAAAAATGCTCACAAATTCCCTTGGAAAATGTAACAGCATCCGTGATATTGTGTTCCATGAATATGAGGCATCCGGTCAGGATTTGAGGCTGCTTGTTTTGACAGATTACATCCGGAAAGAATATGAAAAAGCAATTGGAAATACAGAATATGATGTTAACTCACTTGGAGTGCTTCCGTTTTTTGAGATGCTCCGTCGTGACAATGAAAAGAAAAACGAACAAATCCGTTTTGGGGTGCTTTGTGGAACGATTGTGATCATTCCGGCAGAGGCAAGAGAAGCATTAGAGCAGGCGATCGGAATGAGCGGAAAAGTTACATTCAGCAGGATCGGAAATCTTTCTGAAACAGATTATCTTAAAGTGACAGCGGTTGGAAATGCACATTTTCTCACAGGGGCGGTAACAGATATTTTCTCAAAAGGCTATATGCAGGTGCTGATCGGTACAAAATCGCTGTTAGGGGAAGGATGGGATTCTCCTTGTATCAATTCCCTGATCCTTGCAAGCTTTGTAGGCTCATTTATGTTAAGCAACCAGATGAGAGGGCGTGCCATCCGTGTGATGAAAGAACATCCGGAAAAAACAAGTAACATCTGGCATTTAGTCTGTTTAAGACCGTGGAACGAAGTGCTAAAGGCAGATGACAATCAGATCAGTGAAGATTACAGTATGCTGGAGCGAAGGATGGAACATTTTCTCGGTCTGCATTATACAGAAAATACGATTGAAAATGGAATGAAACGGTTGTCAGTTATTAAAACGCCATTTAATAAAACGAATATTGACAGGATTAACAGACAAATGCTGAAAATGTCGGGGCAGCGCGATACGTTAAAAGAACGTTGGAACAGTGCACTTGCAGTCTATGACAAAATGGATATTGTGGATGAGACAGAAGTAAAAGACAAATTTGTCACAAGTGTTGTTTTCTGGGATGCGATTCTTACAATGATCCTGTCAGGAATTCTGTGTCTGATCGGGGCAATTGGGGCAGGTATTGTTGCTGCAGCGTCCCAAAATGGTATCCTGGCCGGAACCTGTTACTTCTTCATTGCTGCCGGACTGGCTGGAATTATGATACGTTTCCCGAAAATTTTCATGTTGGGAAGTCCGCTAAAAAGATTAAAGGCATTTGGAAATGGAATCCGCAAAGCATTAGAGGAGCAACAGCTTCTGGAAGAAACACACTGTAAAGTTGAGACAGAATCAAACGGACCGGATAACCATATTATTTATCTGTCCGGTGGAAGCGGCAGGGATAAAGCGTTGTTCGCACAGTGTGTCAATGAATTTTTTGATGTGATCGACAACCAGCGTTACATACTTGTGAAAAAGAAGGGACACAAAGGACTGAATGGTTTCTATGCCATTCCAAATTGTTTTTCGAAAAAGAAGGAGGATGCGGAACGTTTTGCAAAATGCATGCATCCGTATATCGGAAATTATGACTGTGTGTATACAAGAAATGAAAAAGGAAGGGAACTTCTGTTAGAAGGCAGGGTGAAGGCACTTGCCAATCGGGAGGAGCGGTGCATTTCCCACAAAAAAGTAAAAGGGGCGTTAGAGTAGAAAACATATTGACAACGAAATATAAAAAATTTGTAGAATTCAAAATTTAATATGAAATGTGAGATAGAGCGTATGGAAATAAACTATACGTTCTATTTTTTTGCCTTTTTGAGAAAAATGATTAAAAAACTATTGACATTTTGTTACTGGCAAAACGGCAAAGTCAATCCTTATTTCTTGCGGTGCGCGGCTTGCCCCTTTTGATATAGAGGAACTCCGGGAACTCATGTCCTATGATGAATTGGAACTTGATACATTGGGCGACCGGAAAACCGCGCTTTTCCTCATAATGAGCGATACCGACGACACCTTTAATTTTGTTATCGCTATTTTGCAATCGCAGCTTTTCAATTTGCTTTGTGATAAAGCGGACGACGAATACAACGGCAAATTGCCTGTTCATGTCCGCTTTTTGCTTGATGAGTTTGCGAACATCGGACAGATACCCCGATTTGATAAACTGATTGCCACAATCCGCAGCCGGGAAATGTCCGCTTCTATCATTCTGCAATCGCAGAGCCAGCTAAAAGCCATTTACAAGGACGCGGCAGAAATCATACTTGATAATGCCGACAGCACCTTGTTTTTGGGAGGACGTGGGAAAAATGCAAAGGATATTTCGGATAACTTGGGACGGGAAACAATCGACAGTTTCAACACTTCCGAAAATCGCGGCACGCAGGTTTCTCATGGACTTACTTATCAAAAATTAGGAAAGGATATGCCATAATTCATGGTGACGAGTTCAGTTGCCTTGAATAACAGATGAACAGGGACACGATCAACTGAATTCGGAGAAAAATCGAATACAGGAGGTCGCTATGGAGAAATTAAGAAAACGAATCCATGATAACAGCAATGGTCTGGACTATGTTCTGGTCGGGGATTACTATATACCAGACCTGAAGCTGGCGGAAGAAAACCGCCCCACTGGGCAGTGGGGACGGATGCACAAGGCATTTTTGCAAGAACATCGCCCCGGCCAGTACAATGAATTGCTTCTGTCGGGAAAACTCTGGACGTATCTTGCCGATCTGAACGAGCTGGCCAATGATTGGCTGGCGTGTATTATCTCGCAGATGCAGGCGGCGGAAGGTGTTACCGAGGAACTGAAAGCTCGTGACCAGCTTGCCTGGGTCAGAGCCGTGAACAGCATTCGCAACCGTGCAGAGGAAATCATCCGGTCTGAGATGATTTATGTTTGAGGAGGTGCCTGTCTATGAGATACCGTATCGAATACGCTGATGGACGCTGCTGTAACTTTGCCAATGGTAGGGCTGACCTGCTGGAATGGCTGAAACTGCTGGAGGAGGAAGAAATCGCCGACATTCGCAAAGTGTATAAAAGTGGCGTATCAGATTCTGTTCTGGAAACATACCGGAGTTATATCCGTTCAGCATAAGGAGGGGCACTTATGGGTACAGATATTGAAAAACTGATTGATTTGATGATTCAGGAGCGGATGCAGAACCAGTTCGCAAAGTGGCGGAAGGCAGAAACCGACAAAGAGAAAAAAGCTGATTACCTTCACTTGGAAACCGAGTATGAAAAAGCAATCAGTGCATTGTCTGAGGAACAGAAGGAAGCTGTAAGGCACTACTGCGATTCTATCTTCGATTCCGGCACAGAAAGCGAATGCTTCTTTTACCGGCTGGGCCTCAAAGATGGTATCCGCCTTTGGAAGTTTATGAAAAAGCTGATGAAAACGGTCAGCTAACAGATGTACAACCGCATATTTTATTCCGCCCACAAATGGGGCGAAAGCCGTCCAACGGTACAGGTTGGGCGGCTTTTTCTCTACTTGCGCTTCTTCTTTGGGGGCATATAATACGGCTGTGGTTTGGTTTTGCCCCGCATATTATTTGGGTTTTTAAGCAGTTTGGACAGGTTCAGTATCCGCAGAAAAGCCGAAAAGTCCTCGGATGAAATTTTTTCAAAAGGAATCTGCATTTTATCACAGAACTCATGGATCATAGCTTCTGTGTCGGTCCCCATCTGTATGGCCTGTTCAAAATTCTCTTTGACCTCATCCAGTGTTGGCTGTGGGTCGGCTGTGGTTTTGTCTTTCAAATGAGCTTCCCGTATATCCCGGACAATGCTGTCCAGATCATCATGGAGGATATGGCTGTAAAAATCGTTCTCCTGTACCTGCCCCAGTTCCAGCGTCCGCATATACAGATCATTTTCTCCCGGTGCGTGTTCTTTCAGAATGGTCTGCCGGGTAGCTTCCAGAATCAGATTCATCTGGTTCACCCGCATATCAGCGATCCGGTCAATAAAGATTTCCATATCAACCATCAGCCGTAAAAAATTCGGATGGGTCGCCAGTTCACAAAGCAGGCGGTTGTTAATCTTTCCGCTGCTTAATAATGCAACCATATCATCACTCAAATGCAGAGCCTGAAGCTCCGCGTTTGGGTGATTTTTATTTTCCGTCAGACCCATCAGGTAGTCGGTGGACACCCCGTAAAATTTCGCCAGTGTTGCGATGGCAAAGGCACTGATGTCCTGTTCTTTCCGTTCGTAATTCCCCAACGCCGCCTTAGACAGACCGGTCTGCGCTTCCAGCTGTTCCAGTGTCAGGTGCTTATCGACTACCCGTAAATCTTTCAGCCGTTCCTGCGGCGATAGTTTTGTGTACATAGAGATGCCCCCTTTCCTCAGGATAAATCCTGCTCTTGTCGTCCATTATAACACATTTCCAAAAGCGTGGAAATATGGCGGTTTTTCGGATTTTTCCAACCTCTTGCATATACGGGAGAAGGCTGTTTTTTTCGGTAAGATAGTTCTTGTCAACAGGCACTGAACCTTGAAAATCGAATGACCGGCTGCAAGGGGTATGACCTCCGGGAAAGTGACGCCATGATAAGAGCGCACCAAAGAGGACAATACGCCGGGAAAATTCCGGGCAGGATCGGCTTGCAGGCAGAACGGCGGACAGAAAACAAGTTTATCATGCGGGGCGCATGGCTCCGCAGCAAAGAAATGGAGGTAGATCATTATGAAACTGAATATGAAGGAAAAGAAAATTCTTTACGCCTACGGCTGTCCCAGCCATCACAACACAGTGACAAGGCTGAAATGGCTGATAGCATTGACTGTTGACCCGGAGGCGAAAAGCCAGATGCTTCATCTTGCTCGTAAAATTGAGACAGAGACAGAGGAAAGGTGGTACGAAGCCTTTTACCATCATCTGCGTATGGAGATGGACGAATATCGCCGGATTAGACGCAGTCTGCGTGCGCTGAAAGCAAACACCGATTATGAGGAGGAACTGTATGAGGAAGCTGTCTAAATATGAAAAAGAAACCATCATCAACTGGAATGAGGGCGAGACGATTGCCAGTATCTACACCTTTAATGCCAGCTTGAAGCGCAGGCTTGCAGATTTCAGCCGGAAGTACCCTCTGCTGTGCCGCTTGGAACGCAGTACGCCGGAAGGCAGCGTGACCTATGTACTGGACAAGTCCCGACTTTCGATCCGGCTGGTGCCGCCGTACAGCGAAGAACGGCTGGCAGCTGCAAGGGAGTACGCAAAAGAGCATGGCTTTCAGGTCATACAGACAGAAGAAAAAATCGCTTAAAATGAGGGCGATTTACGAAAAAATATCGGGTCTGCACCCGCTGTTTTGATCGGCAATTCCCGCAGGCGTATTCTGTATCCACTTCTCGACTATGGGCGTAAATGTACGGATACGGAGCCGGCGAAACTGGCAAAAACCGCTTCTGCGGTGAAAGCCAGCTTCGCCGGTGCGGGAGTACAGAGGGCAGCCAGTCCTTTGTGCCGGGGTGCAGGGGCGGCAGCGCACTGCTGGGGTCAAGGGGCAACGCCCATTGGCGGGTTGAGGGCAGCCGCCCCATCGGGTCAAGGGTGAAACGCCTTGCCCAGGGAGAGTTGATGCTTTGCGTCAACTCGTACTGGGTTATTACCTGACGCAAAACCTCGCAGGTCTGGCGGCTTTGCCGCCCTCCCCAGCCCGGAACATCTTTGCAGGAAGGAGGAAAAATGTTTGAAATTAACAAGACACAATGGACGATCTGGGAAGCATGGCACTTACAATCCCCGGCACAATGACCGTCGGTTCGATGTGGAAAACAGCGAACACATTGACGCTGAGCGTGCCAGACAAAATGTGTACTGGGACTGTTACCGGGGCTTTACAACCCACGACTTTCGGGAAAGCCCTGAGCAACCGGATTTCAGTTTTGAGGAAATTGAGAGGATGTATTACTATGAGCATTATTCCGATCATGTGGATGCCCAGAATGCCCGGAACGAGAAAACCCGGCACACCGAGCGCAACCGCACTGTAGATGATCTGTTGAAAAATAACAAGACCTGCCCAGAGGAAAGTATCTACCAGATTGGCACCATAGAAGAATCCGTTCCACCGGGTACTTTGGCACTCATTGTCAGCGAATTTTACGAGGAGTTTGAACGGCGCTTTGGTTCCCATATCCACATTCTGGACTGGGCGCTGCATCTGGATGAGGGCACACCCCACATCCATGAGCGCCATGTGTTTGACTGTAAAAACCGGTATGGGGAGCTGTGTCCCCAGCAGGAAAAGGCGCTGGAGGAACTGGGGGTTGAATTGCCTGATCCGAGTAAGCCCAAGGGCAAACACAATAATCGAAAACAGACTTTTGATGCAGTATGCCGGACAATGCTTTTTGACATCAGCCACAAGCATGGGGTGCATCTGGAGCAGGAACCATCCTATGGTGGGCGGGCGTATCTGGAAAAGCAGGATTATATCCTGATGAAGCAAAAGGAGCAGCTGGCGGCGCAGGGACAAAAGCTGGAAGAATTGACGCTTAAAATTGAGGATGTGGACAATCTGATTGATGAGGTGTCCAGCGTTGCTTATGACAAGGCGGTGGAATTGGTAACAGACGAGGTAAAAACCATGACCCATCAGGAAGATATTGATATGATCGAGGACACCAAAGTATGGCTGCAATCCCCAGAGCGAAAAGCACCTAAAAAGGAACGGGACTATGCAGTGGCAAGGCTGGATGGTGTGGTACGCAGAATCCGAAAAGCAATGCAGTCCACACTGGAAAAAATGAAGGCTGTGCTGCTTCATGCGGATAAGAAGAAGTCTATCACAGAAGAAATCAAAAAACAGACAAAGCCTTCCATTGTGGAAGCGCTGCGTCGAGGAATGGAGGAGCAACGGAAAAAAGACAGTGAAAAGCAGGCACAGGAGAAACAGAAAAAACAGAATATGGAACTGTAAGGCACTTGCCGTTTTCATTGTGAAAATGTCAGGTGTCTTTTTAGTTCCCTGAAAGGAAGATGCAATGAATGTATTTGAAGCGGTCAAACAGAACCTGACCACCCGACAGGCGGCAGAGATGTATGGCATTCAGGTCAGCCGTCATGGCATGACAGTCTGCCCGTTTCACAATGACAAGAATCCCAGCATGAAGGTGGACAGACGGTTCCATTGTTTTGCCTGTCAGGCAGATGGAGATGTGATTGATTTCACTTCCCGTCTTTTTGGACTAAGCAGTAAAGAAGCTGCCTTAAAGCTGGCAGACGACTTCTCAATCAGCTTTGACCGCAAAGGCCACGATCCGCCACAAAAGAGAGTGATCAAAAGAAAAATCAGCGAGGAAATGCGATACCGGCAGGCAGAGCAGAAATGCTTTCGGGTGCTGTGCGACTACCTGCGTTTGCTGGAACGATGGAAAGAAGAATATGCGCCCAAACAGCCAGAGGAAGACTGGAATCCTTTGTTTGTGGAGGCTCTGCACAGGCAGCCATATATCGAATATCTGCTGGATCTTCTTCTGTCTGATAGCATAGAAGAACGAGCTATTGTAGTTGCTGAGTATGGAAAAGAGGTGAGGAAAATTGAACAGCGAATATCAGAGTTTACCGCCAGCCACCCAGCAGGCTGTGATGAGCGCAGCCGAAGCCATAGTGCCAGAACAGAGCGTTGATGAGGTGCGGCAGAGACTTTCTGTTACCGACAAGGGGAAAACAGCCAACACCATCGACAACTGCCGGATTGTGTTCTGCTGCGATCCACTCCTGCGGGATGCCGTCCGGCTCAATCTCCTGACAGACAGGGTGGACATTGTGCAGGATTTAGGCTGGCGCAGGAATACCAGTGCCCTGACGGATACTGATGTGAAATATCTTCTCCTCTATTTTGAGAAAAATTATGAGTTGACCAGTGAGAAAAAGATTACGGCTGCACTTTCCATCGTAGCAAACGAAAACTGTTACCATCCGATTCAGGATGTGCTGAACAGCCTTGTCTGGGACGGTACACCACGCATCCGATCCTGTCTGCACCATTTTCTTGGTGCTGATGAAAGTGACTATGTGGAAGAAATGCTGAAACATTTTCTGCTGGGTGCTATACGCCGGGTATTCCGTCCCGGTTCCAAATATGAGGAAATGCTTTGTTTGGTGGGCGGTCAGGGTGCCGGAAAGTCCACCTTCTTCCGGCTGCTGGCAATCCGGGACGAATGGTTCTCTGATGACTTAAAAAAGCTGGATGACGACCGGGTATTCCAAAAGCTGCAAGGTCACTGGATCATCGAGATGTCAGAGATGCTTGCCACTAGCAGCGCAAAAAGCATTGAAGAAATCCGCTCCTTTATCAGCCGACAGAAGGAAACCTACCGGACACCTTATGAATCTCAGCCTAAAGACCGGCTTCGGCAGTGTGTGTTCGGTGGTTCCTCGAATACGCTGGACTTCCTGCCGCTGGATCGAGCCGGGAACCGGCGCTTTCTCCCAATCATGATTTACCCGGAGAATGCAGAGGTTCACATTTTGGAGGACGAGGACGCTTCCAGAGCGTATCTGTTGCAGGTATGGGCAGAAGCTATGAGCATTTACCACAGCGGCAAATATTCCATGAAATTCAGCAAGTCCATCCAGTGTCAACTGGTGGAGGTGCAGAAAGACTTCATGCCGGAGGACACCGAAGCCGGACAGATACAGGGATTTCTGGAACACTACACCGGAAACATGGTCTGCTCCAAACAACTGTTCAAGGAGGCACTGGGACACACCTTTGATGAGCCGAAGCGGTGGCAGCTGCACAATATTAACGAGATCATGAACACAGTCGTGACTGGCTGGAAGCCTTTTTCCAATCCCCGGATGTTCGCCGGATATGGCAGACAAAAGGGCTGGGAACGGGACACTTCCGGCAACGAACTGCCCGGCAACGAAGGTGGATTTGTGGAACTGAGTGAGGAAGAATGCCGCCAGCTGGAACTTCCGAAGGAGTGGATCGCCTGACAAGGACGGTCTGTTTCCGGGATGGTTGCCGGTTGGTTGCCGGGTTCGTTGCTGGTAAATCTATGGTTTTGATATAGAAAAAGTCCGTGAATAAAGGGCTTTTATGATCTATCTATGTTTCCGGCAACGAAAGCAACGAGATTTTACAAGAAAATTTGAAAAGTAAGAAATCAAGGTCAGACGGTAGTTTACAGGTTTTTTGATGTCCGTTGCCGGACTTCGTTGCCGCAGCCACCGTCTGATCCACTATTCTATGGAGATAGCCTATGGAGAAAAACAAGAAGCAGAATAAAAAAGTCCAGTTTGTAGTGGTTCGTGAGTTTTCCGGGGACAAAACCATGCGAGAAGCCTTTGAGCAGCTGATCGAGCGTCAGACCTGCGAACACTTCGAGGAATGGTTGGAGCATCGGGAAATGGCACAGAAAGCGGCGTAAGGCAGTTGAATCATGGACAGGGACATGGTATTATAATGATATCGTGTCCCTGTTCATAGAAGGAGAACACTATGAGCAGGAAAAAACAGGTTAATCAGAAAATCACAGCCCTTTATTGCCGTATCTCTCTGGAGGATGGCGGCGATAATGAGAGCATGAGCATCAGCAACCAGAAACTTATGCTCCGGGACTTTGCCGAAAAAAACGGAATGTTCCAGTATGAGTATTATGTGGATGACGGTTATACAGGCCGCAATTTCAACCGCCCTTCTTTTCAGCGCATGATTGCCGATATTGAGGCGGGAAAGATCGGCTGCGTTATCACCAAAGACCTGTCCAGACTGGGCAGAAATTATATCGAAGCTGGCAGCTATATCGAAATCTTTTTCCCAAAACACAATGTACGCTATATTGCCATTACAGACGGAGTGGACAGCCTGACCCGTCAGGAAATGGACATTACGCCGTTTAAGAATATCCTGAACGATATGTACAGCCGGGATATTTCCAAAAAGGTGCTGGCAGGGCGTATGACCCGTTCCCGGCAGGGGAAGTTTTGTGGTGGGCAGCCGCCCCTCGGTTTGATGCGTGACCCGGAGGATAAGGGGCATTTGATCCGTGACCCTGAGACAGCACCGGTAATCCGAAAAATCTATGATATGGCGCTGGATGGCTGGGGATGTATGCGGATTGCAAAGCAGCTCATGGATGATAAAGTCCCGATCACCAGAGTAAAAAGCAACACAGAATGTGATGTAAATTACTATTCATGGGGAAGTGCAAGAATCAGCCATATCCTGCGGAATCCCTTTTATAAGGGCGCACATCTAGTCTGCCGGACACATCAGAAAGGGATTCGCTCCAACACCTATGACATTATCCCTCGTGAGGACTGGGAAATTATCGAGGATTGCCATGAAGCAATCATCTCCCCGGAAGAATGGGAGCAGGTGCAGGAAATCATTGACCGTAGACCAACCATTATGAAGGGCAACTCCTGCCCCTTTTATAACCTGTTCCACGGTATCATTTATTGTGAGACTTGCGGAAAGTCCATGCAGGTGCGGTATGAAAAGGTTGGCAGAACCGGAAAGAACCGTTTTACCGGCGAACAGCGGGAACCGATTGATAAGGCGTATTATATCTGCCAGACCTACAACAGGCTGGGCAAGAACGCCTGTACCAGCCACAAGATCGAAGCCAGAGATTTATACAACCTTGTGCTGAAAGATATTCAGGAACTGGCAAAGACTGCGCTCAAAGATGCCGATGCTTTTTATCAGCGGTTGAGCAGCCGGATGGAGCGCCGGTATCTTCTGGACGCCTCCCAGACACAGAAGGAATGTCAACGACTGGAAAGCAGAAATCGTGAAATTGATGAGGTGTTCCTGAGCCTATATACCGATAAAGCAAAAGGAATCCTGACTGAGCAGCGTTTTATGAAGCTGACAGCAACACTGGAACAAGAGCAGGAAGCCAACCAAAAGCGCCTGCAAGACCTGCTGTTGATGATGCGCCACTCTGATGAACAGGAAAATGAAGTCCGCACTTTCATCAAAGAAATCCGGTACTATGCAGCCATTAAAGAACTGGATGAAGTGGTGCTGAACCGGCTCATCAGCAAAATTCTGGTGGGAGAAGTCAAAAAGATTGATGGACAGAAAGTACAGGAAGTCAGAATCGTTTATAACTTTGTCGGTGAGATACCGGAGATAACAGAATAAACATGGCAGCCCTTCTCTCATTTCCCGGGGAAGGGCTTTTTAATTTATTTAATTTATTTTACTTTCTGTCAATAGAATATACAATCCACAAATAATGAGAACAAGAAATAAAACTGTAGGAATCAACAATCCGTTTTCCAAAATGCTTATTATCATTCTTCCAGGTGGTGTTACCCACTCAACTGACGGATTTTGCATTGCTGCTATTATCATTCCTACAACGCCAACAACACCACCTAATACTAAAAAACCACCTTTGATACATCTCTTCATAATCAGTTTCTCCTTATCAAATCCTGATTTTATATTTCGACAATGGAAATTTAAATGTCCCTTTTCTAATTGATGGTTTATTGTTGATTTCCTCCGAAATTCCCGATTTCTCACATTGTCCAACTCCAGATAAACTGGAAGTCATTTATTTTGTTGCGGCAATACACATCCAATGTTTTTTGGCATTTATATACGTTTTTATCTCTGTGAAACCCGCTTCTTTTAAAGCAGCAACAAGCTGATCACTATTATAAATCTTCATACCGCCGATTATCTTTGTCCATTTTTCATCTGAGGCATTCGTACCATCGCTCTCGTTACAAATCAGAAATGTTCCGCCGCTTTTCAGAACGCGATTTACCTCGGAAAAGCATTTTTTCAGACCCGGCCAGAAATAAACTGTCTCAAAGGCGGAGACATAATCAAAGACCTCATCAGAAAAGGGAATCGCCGATACATCGCCCTGAAGCACCCTGCATTTTCCCTGCTTAATGGCAGCAGCGTTCAGCTCTTGAGATTCTGCCACACTGACCTCCGAATAGTCTAGTCCTGTCACATGACCGTTTCTGCACTTGTCCAGCCAGGTCGCAATATTTGCGCCGCCTCCGCAGCCGACATCCAGCACCTTAGCGTCTGGCTTCGCGGAGATATTTGAGAATCCCCATTGCGACACCTTGGCGTGGCCGCTGTTCATCATCTTCGCCATCAGTTTCCCGCCGAAGCCTTGCGGCTTACGGGTGTTTTCAAAAAAGTTCATTGCAATATTCTCCCTTTCAACTTCCGATTTTTCGCTATGAGTGATTGATACCAATAGTTAGCAACATCTAACTGACAGTATAATATCGGAACATGAATTTTTCAACTGCTGCGCCAGATTCTCACCCAACTATCTTTCCTCAACACAAATTGAGTTCACCACTTGACATTGCGTCGAATAGAAGCCATTTTTATGAATAAAGCTTGATTTGTTTGTGAAAACCGCTATTTGCCTTGACAAACGTATCTGTCTGCTGTATTATAACATTGTTACATAGCACTGTTATATGGAGGCCGTCATGGAATCAAAAGCACCGGATACATTAGAAAGAATACAACAGGCTGCTCTGGATGAGTTTTCTGAAAAAGGGTTTCTTGGAGCCTCTCTGCGGCAGATCGTGAAACACGCTGGAGTAACTACGGGGGCCTTTTACGGCTATTTTTCCAGCAAAGAGGCTCTGTTTGCTTCCATTGTAGAACCGCATGCCGCTATTTTGATGAGTAAATATGTGGATGCGCATATCTCCTTTTCCGAGCTTCCCGCAGAGGAACAACCGGAGCATATGGGCGTGGAATCAGGAGCTTACATTCATTGGATGGTGGAATATGTCTGCCAGCACAGGGAACCGGTAAAGTTGCTGTTTTGCGGCGCAGAAGGCACCGGATATGAAAACTTTATTCATAACATGGTGGAACTGGAAGTGGAAAGCACCTTTCGATACATGGAGACACTCCGCCGCCTGGGGTACAATATCCCAGAATTAAGCCCGTCTCTGTGTCATATCATTGCCAGTGGTATGCTGGGCGGCCTTGTTGAGATCGTGGTTCACGATATTCCACAGGAACAGGCCATGTGGGATGTAGAACAGCTGCGTACTTTCTATACGGCCGGATGGTTGAAGCTGATGTCACCTTAATTGCTGCGATTGCGTCAGTGATATGCAGGATGCGCTCTGCCCCTTTCACAAGCAGAGCGCTGCGTGATATACTTTATTTTTTTATTTGTAAGTTAGTATATGCTAACTAATATATTTCTCACTATTTTAAGGAGGTCATTCGATGAAACAAGAAAAAAAGAACGATGTGGCTGTCCTGCTGGAATATGCGGGAAGCCGCAGAGGCCTGACCTTTTTAGGGCTGGCCCTATCGGCGGTGTCCATGCTTTTGAGCATGGCTCCCTACATTTGTATCTGGCTGGCGGCTCGTGATCTGATTGAGGCAGCTCCTGAATGGACACAGGCGCAGAATGTTTCCAAATATGGCTGGATCGCCTTTGCGTTCGCAGTGAGCGGCATTATCCTGTATTTTGCAGGCCTAATGTGTACCCATCTGGCTGCTTTCCGTACAGCTTCCAACATACGAAAACAAGGGGTTGCTCATGTGATGAAGGCTCCGCTGGGTTTTTTTGATTCCAACGCCTCTGGTCTGATTCGCGGGCGGCTGGATGCGGCGGCAGCCGACACCGAAACGCTGCTGGCACATAATCTGGCAGACATCGTAGGCACTATCGTGCTGTTTTTGTCGATGCTGGTCATGATGTTTCTGTTTGATTGGCGAATGGGGGCAGCCTGCCTTTTAGCGGCAGTCATTTCGGTAATTGCTATGTTCTCCATGATGGGTGGCAAAAATGCCAAACTGATGGCGGAATACCAGGCGGCCCAGGATCGCATGACAAAAGCGGGAACAGAATATGTAAGGGGAATTCCTGTAGTAAAAATATTTCAGCAGACGGTCTACTCGTTCAAGGCGTTTCAGGAGGCTATCGAAGACTACAGCAGCAAAGCCGAACATTATCAGGCGGATGTATGCCGTGTTCCTCAGTCTGTCAATTTAACCTTTACCGAAGGAGCGTTCGTGTTTCTGGTTCCAGTGGCGCTGTTCCTTGCTCCAGACGCACTGGCAAACGGCAGTTTTGCTGGCTTTGTTGCCGATTTCGTTTTTTATGCCGTATTTTCAGCCATCATTTCCACTGCGCTTGCAAAAATAATGTTTGCTTCCTCCGGTATGATGTTGGCCAGTACCGCTTTGGGACGGATCAATCAGGTGATGGAGGCGCCTACCCTGGAAGCACCCAGTCACCCACAGTCCCCTCGTAGTAATAAAGTAGAATTTAAGGATGTGAGTTTTACCTATAACGGATCGGAAAGCCCTGCACTATCTCATGTGTCTTTCACAGCCGAACCGGGGCAGACCGTAGCTCTGGTGGGACCGTCCGGCGGCGGAAAGACAACGGCGGCCAGCTTGATTCCGCGTTTTTGGGATGCAACGTCCGGCGCGGTGGAAGTCGGCGGAGTCAATGTTGCTCAGATCGATCCGCATGTCCTTATGGATCAGGTGGCTTTTGTATTCCAGAATAACCGTTTGTTCAAAGCCTCTATTTTGGAAAATGTCCGGGCCTCCCGCCCGGAAGCGACAAGAGAGCAGGTGATGGCCGCGCTAATGGCTGCCCAGTGCAAGGATATTCTTGACAAACTGCCGGATGGCCTTGATACACAGATCGGCACCGAAGGAACTTATCTTTCCGGTGGTGAACAACAGCGCATCGCACTGGCCAGAGCCATTTTGAAGGATGCCCCCATTGTGGTGCTTGACGAAGCAACTGCTTTTGCCGATCCTGAGAATGAGGTGCTGATTCAGAAGGCCTTTGCCACACTGACGAAAGGCCGCACTGTTATTATGATTGCACACCGTCTATCCACTGTTGTGGGCGCTGATAAGATTATCATTCTTGAAGAAGGGCACATTGTCGAGCAGGGTACTCATGCGGAGCTGACTGCTTCGGGCGGTCTGTATGCCCGGATGTGGACCGACTATAACAAGGCAGTTCAGTGGAAAATCACCAGCGAAAAGGAGGCAGAGTAAATGTTTGGAGAGAAGTTTCAGCGAAAATATGCCCTGACCGATCAGGGTGTCCGGAACACAAAGAAAGGCACATTCTGGACAGTGATCGTGAATCTGGTTGTTATGGGCGGTGTCAGCATTCTGTATCTGGTAATGTCTGGTTTTATGGGAGCCTTGACAGAAGGAAGTCCTCTTCCCGGTTCAGCGATTGTCCTCGGACTGTTGGTTCTCTTTGCCCTCCTGTCCTTCGTGACCCATTTGCAGCAATACAAAGCTACCTATGGGCTGGTATATAATGAGGTCAAAACCACACGTCTCAGTCTGGCGGAACGGCTTCGTAAACTGCCGCTGGGGTATTTTGGCAAGCGGGACTTGGCAGACTTGACCGAGACTATCATGGGAGACGTGAATCGGATGGAACATGTCTGGTCTCATGTGCTAGGGTATCTGTACGGTGCTTACATCTCTACGGCGATTATCGCTGTGTGCCTGCTTGTTTACGACTGGCGGTTGGCTATTGCTTGCCTGTGGGGTGTACCGGTAGCCTTTGGCCTGCTGTTTGGTAGCCGCAAGATTGCCGCCCGCAATGCAGAACGGACGAAAAAAGCTGCTGTCCGGGTGTCAGATGGTATTCAGGAAGCATTAGAAAATGTTAGAGAGATTCGTGCCACAAACCAGGAGGAACGGTATCTAAACGGACTGAATCAGAAAATTGACGAACATGAACGAGTTACGATTCAGGGTGAACTGGGAACCGGCCTTTTTGTAAATGCCGCCAGTGTTATCATGCGGCTGGGCGTGGCAACGACCATTCTTGTGGGGGCGAATCTGATCCTGTCCGGCAGCATTGATTTCATGCTTTTGTTCCTGTTTCTATTGGTCATTACTCGTGTCTATGCCCCATTCGACCAAAGCTTGGCACTCATTGCAGAAATGTTTGTTTCTCAGGTGTCTGCTGACCGTATGAATGAAATTTATGACACGCCTACAGCAGAGGGCGCGGAGAAATTTGAGCCAAAGGGGCATGATATTGTCTTTGAGCATGTGGGCTTTTCCTATGATGAGAAAGAAGTCCTGCATGATGTAAGCTTTACTGCTAAAGAGGGCGAAGTTACGGCACTGGTAGGCCCTTCCGGTTCCGGCAAAAGCACCTGTGCCCGGCTTGCTGCAAGGCTGTGGGACATTTCCAAAGGAGTGATTCGTGTAGGTGGTGTGGATATTTCTACCATAGACCCAGAGGTACTGCTGCGGGATTATTCTATGGTGTTTCAGGATGTGGTGCTGTTCGACGATACCGTGATGGAAAATATCCGTCTTGGTAAGCGTGGCGCAACGGATGAAGAAGTGCGGGCTGCGGCCAAAGCGGCCAACTGCGATGAGTTTGTTCATCGGCTTCCCCAGGGCTACAACACCCCCATCGGAGAAAACGGGGCGAAGCTTTCCGGCGGTGAACGGCAGCGTATTTCTATTGCAAGAGCTTTGTTGAAAGACGCACCCATCGTCCTCCTTGACGAGGCAACTGCCAGTCTGGATGTGGAAAATGAAACAAGGGTTCAAGGGGCACTCTCCCGCCTGCTGGTCGGAAAGACCGTATTGGTGATCGCTCACCGGATGCGTACTGTGGAGGCAGCCGATAAAATTATTGTTCTAGCAGATGGCAGGGTGGCGGAAGAAGGAACGCCGGCAGAACTGATGAACAAAAACGGTCTTTACCACCGTATGGTGGATCTACAACGACAAAGCGCCGGGTGGCGATTAAATTAAGCGATTTAGCCTGAGAGTTCTTTAAAAGTTCTCTCAGGCTTTTTGTATATAAGAAAGCTTAAGGTTCAAAAAAACAGGTACGCTATGAAAGATAAATTTCTTTGATAGTGACCTGTTTTTTTAATTCATCACTTGACATTGTGGCAAAGAGTTGATGACACAGGACGAAATAGCAGTTATGGACGGTGGGAAATGTATTTTGCAGCTACGCGGTGTACGTCCCTTTTTAAGCGACAAATACGATATAACGAAACACCCGAACTACAAATACCTTTCCGACTTCGACAAGAAAAACGCTTTTGATGTGGAACGGTATATGTCTACCCGCCCGGCAATAGTAAAGCCCGATGAAGCCTTTGACATATACGAAATAGATTTGTCCGACGAGGACGCAGCCGCCGAATAAAAACGGCGGCATTTTTATTTCCAACAACATTTTTTGAGCCGTTTTAGCGGCAGAAAGCGAGGTTTATATGGATTTTTTCAACAGCGCAGTTGACGTATTGCAGACTTTGGTAATCGCGCTTGGCGCAGGACTTGGCATTTGGGGCGGCATTAACCTCATGGAGGGGTACGGCAACGATAACCCCGGCGCGAAGTCGCAGGGCATGAAACAGTTGATGGCGGGCGTCGGCGTTGCCCTTATCGGCCTTACCCTTGTCCCGCTGCTCTCCGGCCTGTTTGGATAATGCCACAAACTAACACTACCCGCCGCGCTCTCCCGCTTCACGCGGGAGGGCGCGGGAAAGGAGGGATTAGCTTTTGATATGGCAGATGATTGAAGATTGGTTTCGCGGCATTTTGACAGACGGGATTTTATCGAACCTCTCCGGCTTGTTTGACAGCGTAAATACAGAGGTTGGAGAAATCGCAACGCAAGTCGGCACGACCCCCGCCGGGTGGAACGCGGGCATATTCAACATGATACGCAGCCTTTCGGAAAATGTCATTGTACCGATTGCGGGCGTTATCATTACCTTTGTCATGTGCTACGAACTAATCCAGCTTGTAATTGAAAAAAACAATCTGCACGATCTCGACACTTGGATTTTCTTCAAATGGATTTTTAAGACCTTTGTTGCGGTGCTGCTGGTAACAAACACTTGGAACATCGTCATGGGAGTTTTCGACGTTACGCAGAGCGTCGTCAATCAGAGCGCGGGGGTTATCATATCCGATACAAGCATAGACGTTACCACCGTCATTACCGACATTGAAGCAAAACTCGACGCTATGAGCGTGGGCGGTCTTTTGGGGTTATGGTTTCAATCCCTCTTTGTAGGGCTTACCATGAAAGCCCTGTCAATCTGCATTATGCTTGTGGTGTATGGGCGCATGATTGAAATATACCTTGTAACGAGCGTTGCCCCTATCCCGATGGCAACAATGGTAAATCACGAATGGGGCAGCATGGGACAGAATTACTTAAAATCTTTGCTTGCGCTTGGTTTTCAAGCGTTTTTGATTTTGGTGTGCGTGGGCATTTATGCGGTCTTGATACAGACAATCGCAGCAACCGACGACATTTCCGGCGCGATCTGGGCTTGCATGGGCTATACCGTCCTCTTGTGCTTTACCCTTTTCAAAACGGGGAGCCTTGCAAAGAGCGTCTTTTCGGCACATTAAGGGGGTGAGTTATGATTTGAAAATCGGCTTAATCGACGTTGACAGCCATAATTTCCCCAACCTCTGCTTGATGAAGCTATCCGCGTATCATAAAGCAAAGGGGCATACGGTGGAATGGTGGAACGCAAAGGGGCGGTACGACCTTGTATATAAAAGCCGCGTCTTTACGGACACCTATTCCAAAGACACGATAACCGTTACCAACGCGGAACAGGTTATTTTCGGCGGTACGGGCTACGACACGAAAAACCGCTTGCCGCCGGAAGTGGAACACAGTTACCCGGATTATTCTATCTACCCGCAGTTTTTCGGGATTGCCTACGGCTTTTTAAGCCGGGGTTGTCCGAGAAATTGCGGGTTTTGCATTGTCAGCGGTAAAGAGGGGCGCAAAAGCGTTAAGGTTGCGGATTTGTCCGAGTTTTGGAAATGGCAGCCGGAAATAAAAATCATGGACGCTAATCTGCTTGCCTGTCCCGACCATGAAAATCTCATTGAGCAGCTTATACGAAGCCGCGCATGGGTGGATTTTTCGCAAGGGCTGGATATTCGCCTTGTGAACAGGGATAATGTCAGCCTGTTAAATCGGGTACGGATAAAAGCGGTACATTTTGCATGGGATAATCCCGACGAGGACTTGACCGGGTATTTCCAACGTTTTTTGGATTTGACAGCCATTAAAAGCAGCCGCCAGCGGCGCGTGTATGTTCTTACCAACTACGGCAGCACTCACGAACAGGATTTATACCGCGTGAACACCTTGCGGGCTATGGGCTTTGACCCGTATGTGATGATTTACGAGCGTCCAACCGCCCCGCCTGTTACCCGCCATTTGCAACGGTGGGTAAATAACAAACGGCTTTTCTATGCTGTCCCCCGTTTTGAAGATTACATTCCGGGCAGAAAGGAGGTTTGAAATGGCGTATGTAACCGTCCCAAAGGACTTAACAAAAATCAAAAGCAAGGTAATGTTCAACCTTACGAAACGACAGCTAATTTGTTTCAGCGCGGCGGTAGCAATCGGACTGCCGCTGTTCTTTTTGGTAAAAGACAGCGTTGGAACAACCACAGCGGCATTGTGCATGGTGCTTGCCATGCTGCCTATGTTTTTGCTTGCCATGTACGAGAAAAACGGGCAACCGCTGGAAGTGATTATTCGGCAATTTGTGGAAGTGAAGTTTCTTCGCCCCAAAGAGCGACCTTATCAGACCAACAATTTTTATGCCGCCCTTGCGCGGCAAGAGCAATTAGATAAGGAGGTACGGGCGATTGTCAAAGGAAAAGAAAAACACCCAAAACGAAAAGCGTAAACTTTCCCGACAGGAAAGAAAACAGATAGATACCCTTATCCGACAGGCAAAGGGCGACGGGAAGCCCCATACGGCGCAGGACAGCATACCGTTTGAGCGAATGTATAAGGACGGGATTTGCCGACTTGCAAACGGGCGGTATTCCAAGTGCATTGAGTTTGAGGACATCAACTATCAGCTTGCGCAGCCGGACGACAAAACCGCCATTTTTGAAGCCCTTTGCGATATGTATAACTCGTTCGACGCTTCTATCGGCGTGCAGCTTTCCTTAATCAGCCGCCATGCGAACAAGGACGATTGGGGGAACAGTATCACGATTGCGCCGCAGAATGACGACTTCGATAGTATCAGAGCAGAATACACCGAAATGCTTAGGACGCAGCTTGAACGCGGGAACAACGGGCTTATCAAAACCAAGTTTCTAACCTTTACCGTTGAAGCAAAGGACATTAGATCGGCGCGGGCGCGTCTTGCCCGCATTGAAACGGACACCCTCAACCATTTTAAGGTGATCGGCGCAGCGGCGCGGGTATTAGACGGGAAACAGCGTCTTGAAGTGCTGCATGGGATTTTCCACCCGGACGGGGAACGCTTTAACTTTGCGTGGGAATGGCTACCCGCAAGCGGGCTTTCCGTCAAAGACTTTATCGCCCCGTCCTCTTTCCGTTTTGGCGACGGGCGAATGTTTCAAATGGGCGGCAAGTTTGGTGCGGTTTCCTTTTTGCAGATCGTCGCGCCGGAACTCTCCGACCGTATGCTTGCCGACTTCATGGACGCGGAAAACGGGATTATCGTCAATCTGCACATTCAGAGTATCGACCACAACGAAGCAATCAAGACGATTAAGCGCAAGATCACCGACCTTGACCGCATGAAGATTGAGGAACAAAAGAAAGCAATCCGCAGCGGTTATGACATGGATATTATTCCGTCCGACCTTGCCACCTACGGCGGGGAAGCAAAAAACCTACTCCGCGATTTGCAGAGCCGCAACGAAAGAATGTTTCTGCTTACGCTGCTTGTCTTAAACCTTGCAGATACCAAGCAGAAATTGGATAACGAAGTATTTGGGGCGGCGGCAATCGCACAGAAATACAACTGCATTTTGACCCGTCTTGACTACCGGCAGGAACAGGGGCTTATGTCCTCTATCCCGTTGGGGGATAACCTTATCCATATCCAGCGCGGCTTGACGACCAGCAGCACCGCCGTTTTCGTTCCCTTTACGGTGCAAGAGCTGTTCCAAAGCGGCGAAGCATTGTATTACGGCTTAAACGCCCTTTCCAACAACATGATTTTGTGCGACCGAAAGAAGCTGAAAAACCCCAACGGCTTGATACTCGGCACACCGGGCAGCGGCAAAAGTTTTTCTGCAAAACGTGAAATCACAAACACTTTTCTCATTACGGCAGATGATATTATCATTTGCGACCCCGAAGCCGAATATTACCCCCTTGTCGGACGTTTGAAAGGACAGGTTATCAAGGTATCGCAGAATAGCACGCAGTACATTAACCCTATGGATATTAACCTCAATTACAGCGAGGGCGACACGCCCATAGCCTTAAAGAGCGATTTTATCCTTTCCTTTTGCGAGTTAATCATGGGCGGTAAAAACGGGCTGGAAGCTGTTGAAAAGACCTTGATTGACCGCGCTGTTATCAGCGTGTACCGCAACTACCTTGCCGACCCGAAGCCGGAGAATATGCCGATTTTGGGCGATCTCTACGACGAGATCAAGAAGCAGCCGGAAAAGGAAGCGCAGCGTATCGCGGCGGCATTGGAACTCTATGTAAACGGCAGCTTGAACATTTTTAACCACAGGACAAACGTTGACATTCATAACCGCCTTGTCTGCTTTGATATTAAGGAACTTGGTACACAGCTTAAAAAAGTCGGTATGCTTATCGTCCAAGACCAAGTATGGAACAGAGTAACGGTAAACCGCAGCGAGGGCAAGGCGACGCGGTATTACATCGACGAGTTTCATTTGCTCTTGAAAGAGGAACAGACCGCAGCATACAGCGTTGAGATTTGGAAGCGTTTTAGAAAGTGGGGCGGTATTCCGACAGGTATCACCCAAAACGTGAAAGATTTGTTGTCGTCCCGCGAAGTGGAGAACATCTTTGAAAACAGCGATTTTGTCTATATGCTCAACCAAGCCCAGGGCGACCGGGAAATCCTTGCCAAGCAGCTTAACATTTCGCAGCAGCAAATGACCTATGTAACCCATTCCGAAGCGGGCGAGGGACTTATCTTCTATGGCAACGTGATTTTGCCCTTTATTGACCGTTTCCCGAAAGATACGGAACTCTACCGCGTGATGACGACCAAGCCCGGCGAGGTGTCGGCATGAGGATAGAAACGGATAAAATCTATTGCGGCGACAGCTTGCAGGTGCTTCAAACCTTGCCGGATAACTGTTTGGATTGTTGCGTAACGTCCCCGCCCTACTATGCTTTGCGCGATTACGGCACAGACGGGCAGATCGGACGGGAAGCAACGCCGGAGGAATATGTTTCCCGCATTACGGCGGTTTTCCATGAGGTAAAGCGGGTGCTTACGCCGGAGGGTACTTGTTGGCTGAATATCGCGGACACTTATTGCGGTACAGGCAGCAAAGCCGATCACCAAGACCCGAAATATCCCAAAGGCAGGAACGGACAGCAAGTGGCAGTAAACCACCGCGCCCCCGGCTGCAAGCCGAAAGACCTAATCGGTATTCCGTGGCTTGTAGCCCTTGCCTTGCGGGGCGACGGTTGGTATTTGCGCAGTTCTATCATTTGGCATAAGGGAAACGCCATGCCGGAAAGCACGCGGGACAGACCGACGCGCTGCTATGAATATGTGTTTCTGCTTACCAAGTCGAAGAAATATTACTACGATTGGCAAGCAGTAGCCGAGCCGATAGCCCCCACAACGGCGGTACGGTTGAAAAGCGGAGTTGGGAAAGGCAACAAGTATGCTGCTACCGTTCCGGGGCAAAACCAGCCGCAGAAAATCAACCGCCCCCGCAAAAAAGGCGCATACACCGACGAAATGATTTCCCCCGTCCGCAGCCGCCGCAACGTTTGGGAGATCAACACAGCTTCCTATCGCGGCGGGCATTTTGCAGCGTTCCCGCCGAAACTTGCGGAAACGTGCATTTTGGCGGGCTGTCCTGTCGGCGGGATTGTGCTTGACCCGTTTTTAGGCAGCGGCACGACCGCAGCGGCGGCAAAAAGCCTTTCCCGCCGCTATATCGGTATAGAGATCAACCCCGAATACTGCACCCTTGCAAAACAGCGTATTGGAGGTGATGAACATTGAGCAAGGAATTAAAAGCCCCCGACAAGGTAACACAGAAAATGACCCGCGACGGGGCGGTTGCGGAAAACCTTACGACGGGCGAAACGACGAGTATCAGCGAAAGACCGCCGGAGGAAAACTATTCAGCCCCCGCAGCGGGAGCAGCGGAAAAAGCGACCCAACGTATCGGCACAGAGGTTAGCCGCCATTTAGAAAAGGGCGCGGAGAAAAAGACCCTTGACGCAGCGCAGCTTAAAACCCATACGTCCCGCTTGCAGTTTTCCGAAGCGGAACGGGCAACGCCGGACCTGCAAAAGGCAATCAAAAAATCCGATACGGCGGCTGACCGTTTAGACAAAGCGCGGGCAGCTATCCCCAAACAGACCAAAATCACAAAAGAGCGCGTTTTTGACGAAGCCAAAGGCAAAGCAAAGACGCGCCTTGCTTTTGAAAAAACGGATAAGCCCCCAAACGGCAAGTTGCGTCATAACCCGTTATCCCGTCCGGCGCAGGAATTGGACGCCGCCGTACATGGAAAAATCTATGAGGTGGAGAAAGAAAACGTCGGTGTGGAAAGCGGACACAGGATAGAACTTGTGGGCGAGAAAGCGGGCGGCATGACGACGCGGGCAGTAAAACGCGGCATACGCAGCCATAAGCTGAAACCTTACCGGGCGGCGGCAGCAGCCGAGAAAAAGGCAGCAAAGGCAAACGCCGATTTCCTCTACCAAAAGGCGCTGCATGATAACCCCGCCCTTGCGCACTCCAACCCGATTTCCCGTTTTTGGCAAAAACAGCGCATTAAAAAGCAGTATGCAAAGGCGTTGAAAACGGGCGGCAAGGTGAAAAAGACCGCCGAAGCCACCGCAAAGGCGGCGAAGAAAACGGCGCAGGAAACCAAACGGGCGACGTTCTTTGTCGTCCGGCATTGGAAAGGCTGCTTGATTGTGGGCGGGATTGCCTTTATCGTGCTTCTGTTTTTCGGCGGCTTGTCCTCTTGTTCCCTGTTCGGCGGCAACAGCGGCAGCGGCTTGATTGCGTCGTCCTATCTCTCCGAGGACGCGGATATTACAGGCGCAGAAAGCGCGTATGTCGCTATGGAAGCCGAGTTACAGGATATGCTGGATAACATCGAAAGCGAATACCCCGGCTATGACGAATACCGGGTAACGGCTGACGAGATCGAGCATGACCCGTATGTGCTAATCTCTATCCTCTCCGCTTGGCATGAGGGCGTGTTTACTCTCGATGAAGCGCAAAGCACCCTTGAAATGCTCTTTGATAAACAGTATATCTTGACGGTTACGGAGGAAGTCGAGGTACGCTACCGCACCGAAACGCGGACGGACAGCGAGGGCAACGAATACGACGTTGAAGTAGCCTATAACTATTACATTCTCAATGTGGATTTGGAAAACTTCAACCTCTCCCATGTTCCCGTTTACATTATGGGCGAGGAACAGCTATCCATGTACGCTATGTATATGTCGTCGCTTGGGAACAGACCCGACCTTTTCCCGCAATCCGGCTATATTTCAAAATACTATGAAAACCCGCCAGCGGATTATGAAATCCCGCCCGCCTATCTGGAAGATGAACAGTTTGCGCGGCTCATTGAGGAAGCGGAAAAGTATGTCGGTTTTCCTTATGTGTGGGGCGGCAGCAGCCCGGAAACCTCTTTTGATTGCAGCGGTTTTGTTAGCTATGTGCTGACGAACAGCGGCTTATACAATACGGGCAGACTTGGGGCGCAGGGGCTTTACAACATTTCAACCCGCGTTTCCAACCCGCAGCCGGGGGATTTGGTTTTCTTTACGGGTACATATGACACACCGGGGGTATCTCATGTGGGTATCTACGTTGGCGAGGACGGGGACGGAAGCCCCGTCATGCTGCATTGTGGCGACCCGATACAATACGCAAAACTTGATACAAGCTATTGGCAATCCCATTTTTACGCCTATGGGCGGCTACATTACAACTGACTTTGAAAGGAGTTTATTTCTATGGCAAACACGAAACTTGACCGTATCGAACGGGATATTGAGAAAACGAGGGCGAAAATCCTTGAATACCAAAAAAGGCTGAAAGACCTTGAAGCGCAGAAAATCGAGGAAGAAAACGCGCAGATCGTTCAAATGGTGAAAGCGGTACACCTCGACGGGGCGCAGCTTGCCGCGTTCCTCTCCGCTTACGCCAGCGGCGAAATTGCCTTGCCGCAGCCGGACGCAGACTATACCGACGAACAGGAGGAAACCGAAGATGAAGCATAAAAAACTGTTTCGCAGCGTTACAGCTTTGCTTGCCGCCCTTGTACTCATGGGCGGCTTTTCTGTTACCGCTTTTGCGGGCGGCGGTGATGTGAGCGACGAGCCGCCTACCCCCGTAACCGAAACCGAGCCGGAAGAAACGACGGGCGGCTATGAGCCGCAGCCCTTAACGCCGGAGGGCAACATGAGCCTTGTGGACGACATAACGGGCGAAGCGTCCGGCGATAAACAATTTATTACCGTCGTTACGAAAAACGGAAACTATTTTTACATCATCATTGACCGCGCCGAGGACGGAGAAAACACCGTCCATTTCCTCAATCAAGTTGATGAAAAAGACCTTTTGCAGCTTATGGAGGACGAACAGACCGAAACCCCCGCTTGTAGCTGTACTGAAAAATGCGTTGCCGGAAGCGTCAACACCGATTGCCCCGTTTGCAGCGTCAACATGAGCGAGTGCGCGGGCAAGGAAGCCGAGCCGGAGCCGGAAGAAACCGAGCAGCCGGAGCCGGAGGAAGATAAAGGCGGCGGCATGGGCGGTGCTATTCTGCTTGTCGTGCTGCTTCTTGCCGCAGTGGGCGGCGGCGCGTTCTATTACTTTAAGATTATGAAGCCCAAAAAGGACGCGGCAAAAGGCAGCAGCAACCTTGACGATCTCGATTTTGACGAGGACGACGAGGACGAGGAAGAATTAGAAACCGAGCAGGAGGACGAGGAAGTATGAAACTTGTAATTGCAGAGAAACCGAGCGTCGGGGCGGCGATTGCCGCCGTACTTGGCGCGAATAAAAAGCGCAGCGGATATTTTGAGGGCAGCGGCTACCTTGTGTCCTGGTGTATCGGGCATTTGATTAGCCTTGCGGACGCGGCGACCTACAACGAGCAGTACCGAAAATGGAAGTATGACGATCTCCCCATTGTCCCGCAGGATTGGCAGTTTACCGTTGCCAGCGGCAAGGAGCAGCAGTTTTCCGTACTCAAAGACCTTATGCACCGCAGCGACGTTTCCGAGATTGTCAATGCGTGCGACAGCGGGCGCGAGGGAGAACTCATTTTTCGCTTTGTCTATGAACAGGCAAATTGCAAAAAGCCCTTTTCCCGCCTTTGGATTAGCAGTATGGAAGAAAGCGCAATCCGCGAGGGCTTTTCAAACCTCAAAGACGGGCGCAGCTATGACAACCTCTATCAATCCGCGCTTTGCAGAGCAAAGGCAGATTGGCTTGTCGGGATTAACGCGACCCGCCTTTTCTCTATCCTCTATCACAAAACGCTGAATGTCGGCAGAGTGCAGACGCCCACCCTTACCATGCTGGTAAACCGCGACTATGCGATCAGCAGCTTTAAGAAAGAAAAATATCATGTTGTCCGTCTGGACGCGGGCGGTGTTTCGGCTTTGTCCGAAAGGCTGAACGACGAAGCGGCAGCGCAGCAGATGAAAGCGGCTTGCGAGAAATCGCAAGCCGTTTGTACTTCCCTCAAAAAAGAGAAAAAGACCGTTGCACCGCCGAAGCTGTTTGACCTTACCGCGTTGCAGCGCGAAGCCAACCGCCTGTACGGGTTTACGGCGAAACAGACCCTTGATTATGCGCAAGCCCTCTACGAAAAGCGGCTTTTGACCTATCCCCGCACCGACAGCAAATATATCACTTCCGATATGCAGGACAGCACAAAGGAACTCATTACCGGGCTTTGTTCGCTGCTTCCCTTTATGCGGGACGTGAAGCTGCAAGCAGACCTTACAAGGGTTTGCGACAACAGCAAAGTAACCGACCACCACGCTATTTTGCCGACAGCCGAGTTTTTGAAAACGGGCTTTTCTTCCCTTACCGACAGCGAAACAAAACTTATGACCCTTGTATGCGCGAAGCTGCTTTGCGCCGCAGCCGCGCCCTATGAATATGAAGCGGTTACGGCGGTTATCTCTTGCGGCGGTTATACCTTTACCGCAAAGGGAAAGACGACGCTTTGCGAGGGGTGGCGTGAGATTGAAAAGCTGTCCCGCGCCGCGTCCGAGGAACAGGACGAGGACGCAGAGCCGGAAACCGTTTTGCCGCCGCTTGCCGAGGGGCAGACCTTTGACAATCCGGCAGCGGAGATCTCCGAGTGTTACACGCAGCCCCCGAAAGCATATACCGAAGATACGCTTCTGTCCGCTATGGAGAACGCGGGCAAGGAAGAAACGCCGGAGGACGCAGAGCGCAAAGGGTTAGGCACTACCGCAACGCGGGCGGGTATCATTGAAAAACTCATTAGTGCGGGCTTTGCCGAGCGCAAGGGCAAAAAGCTAATCCCCACAAAGGACGGGTATAACCTTGCCGCTATCCTGCCCGAAGTCCTTACGTCCCCGCAGCTTACGGCAGAATGGGAAACCCGCCTTACCGGGATTGCCAAAGGCAGCGACAGCCCGGACGATTTCATGCGCAGCATTGAGGAAATGACAGCGGGGCTTGTCAAAACCTATTCCGCGATTTCCGAAGATAAAGCGAAGCTGTTTACCCCGCAGCGGGAAGCAATCGGCACTTGCCCCCGTTGCGGCGCGACGGTTTACGAGGGCAAGAAAAACTACTACTGTTCCGACAGGGCGTGCAGCTTTGTCATGTGGAAAAATGACTTGTTCTTTCAGCAGCGCAAAAAGACTTTCACAAAGGCGATTGCCGCCGCCCTTTTGAAAGACGGAAAGGTAAAAATCAAGGGTATGTACTCCACCAAAACGGGAAAGACCTTTGACGGGGTTGTGCTGCTTGCCGACACAGGCGGCAAGTATGTAAACTTCCGCGTCGAGCAGAACCGAAAATGATTAGGCTTGATGAAAAGCAGTATCGAGCCGTTAAGAAAATGACCCGCGCCGCGTGCGCCAACAACGATTGCGGGAACTGTCTGCTATTGGACGACGGGGAAACTTGCGTGTGTGTGCAGAGTATCAGCTATTCGCTGTTATGCCGTTATTTCCGCGAAGCGGTTTTACCCGCAGACAGGCAGCTTTGCGAACAGATCACCCGCAGCGGGGAAACCGATTTGAAGCGTTGCGCGGTATGCGGCAGCACGTTTGCGGCGGGCAGCAATCGGGCGAAATACTGTCCCGATTGTGCGGCAAAGATACGCCGCAGGCAGAAAGCGGAAAGTGAGAGAAACAGGCGTTTACGGATAAAAACAACTACATAGCAAGCACAGCAAACGAGTACCCGTTTGCGAGAAATGCCCGCGCTGCTCTTGGAACGGCGCGGGCATTTTGCTTGTTGGGATAGTCCCAAACCCTTAAAAATCGAGAAAGGACGTGATGAAACAATATGCCGTATTCTTCATACGACCATGACAAATTGGAAACCGCCGAAACCATGCGGATAGAACGCCGGATATATTTTGAAGCAAAGGACGGGGATATTGCCCCCTATGTTTCCTTGCCGCCGGAGCAGCTACACGCCATGCGCGAGGAAAGCGCGGCAGCGGAACAGGCGATTTTTAACGATCTCTCAAGCCGCGCCGCCGCATGGGAGGAACAGGCGGGCAAAACGCTTTTGCTTGACAAAGCGATTGAATACACAAGGACAACCGTTGTGCAGCACACTTCTAACGAGTGGCAGAAAGGCGAATATGACCGATATACCCGCAGCAACCGGGTATATCAGATGAACTACCACATTTACGAGAACACCCGTTACGACAGGGAGAAGCAGCAAAGCGTCCCTTACTCTTATTCTCTCACATGGGGCGTTTATACCAACAGCCCGAACAGAAACGGGCAAGCGAAGATTGCCGGACAGGACAGAAAGGTTTTTTCCGACAAGGCGGCTATGGAAAAGTATCTGAATGGACGTATCAAAGCATACGACCGTCTGTTTACGGAAATCTCCCCACCTATCCCGCAGGAGTACGCCGAGCATTTCAAAGTAAACGGTATGCTTTTACCGGGCTATACCATTGAGGGCGAGGAACCCCCGCAGCAGCAGCCACAGACGGCAGCTATCCCCGAAACTACCGGGCAGCAAAAGGAGCGTGAACACATGAGCGAACAGTTTTCTATTATGATTGGCAACCGCAGCCGTTTTGAAGCGGGCGACCCCGACGGTTATTGGCTGGATATGCCCGCCACAAAGGAGCAGCTTCACGAAGCCATGCAGAGCGTCGGCATTACCGCCGACAACCCGCAGGATTTTTCCATTCGCGGCTTTTCCGACGACCCGGAAAAACATATTGCCTTGCCTTATGACATGGTATGCGCCGCCAGCGTGGACGAACTCAATTTTCTTGCGGCGCGGATTGAGCAGCTGGACCCCGCCGAGATCGGCAAGCTGAACGCAGCCTTGCAGCAGAAAAACGGCTTTGAGAACATCGGACAGGTAATCGACTTCACCTACAACGTGGATTTCTACGTCCATATTCCCGAAGTACATACCTACCGCGATTTGGGCGACTACTACTTAAATCAATCCGGCATGGTACAAATGCCCGAAGAATGGAAAGGCGGGATTGACCTTGCCGCTTTTGGCAGGAACGCCGCCGAGCATGAAAAGGGCGCGTTTACCGAATATGGCTATATCGTCGAAAGCGGCGACGAGTGGGAGCGTCAGTTTGAGGGGCGCGAAGTGCCGGAGGAATACCGCATTATGAGTTACCCGCAGCAGGAGCGCGGCGAACAGGATAAAGTCTTTATGGACGCAGCCGAAGCGCAGCAGATAGAAACACCTACCGCCGAGCCGCCGCAGCCCCGCCCCGTCGTGCCGATTATCCTTTCTTCTGAAAAACCCGGCGACAAGGTAAAGGAGATCACCGCACGTCTGGAACAGGGCATACAGGCGGTTTTTGACAGCGACCGTTACAAAGAGTTTCTTACTGCCATGTCGAAGTTTCACGATTACAGCTTGAATAACACTATCCTAATTGCCATGCAGGGCGGCAATTTGGTAAAGGGCTATTCACAATGGCAGAAAGAGTTTGACCGCCATGTGAAAAGCGGTGAGAAAGGTATTAAAATCTTTGCCCCCGCGCCCTACAAGGTAAAAAAGCTGGTGGATAAAATCGACCCCGACACAAGAAAGCCCATACTTGACAGCGAGGGAAAGACGGTTAAGGAAGAAAAGGAAGTTACCGTTCCCGCCTTTAAGGTTGTAACCGTCTTTGACATTTCGCAGACCGAGGGTAAGGAGTTTCCCGACCTCTCCGTGAAACCGCTGCTTGCCGATGTGGAACAGTACGAGGACTTTTTCGCTGCCCTTGAAAAAGCGTCTCCCGTTCCGATTGCTTTTGAGCAGATCACAAACGGCGCAAACGGATATTTCAGTTTGACCGATAAGCGAATTGCTATCAAAGAGGGCGTGAGTGAGTTACAGGCGGTAAAGACCGCCATTCACGAAATCGCCCATGCGAAGCTGCATGACGTGGACTTAAACGCCCCGCTGGAGGAACAAAACCGCGTTGACCGACGCAGCCGCGAGGTACAGGCTGAAAGCGTTGCCTATACGGTGTGTCAGCATTTCGGGCTTGATACGTCGGATTACTCTTTCGGGTATGTTGCCGGGTGGAGCAGCGGCAAGGAAATGACCGAATTAAAAGCGTCCCTTGAAACGATACAGGCGACCGCAAAGGAACTCATTACCGAGATTGAGGGGCATTTTACCGAGTTGCAGCAGCAGCGGCAAGCCGAGCAGGAGCAGGGCGATACCTTTTCCATTTATCAGTTAAAGCGCGGGGACGAAACAAGGGACTTGCGCTTTGAGCCTTACGACCGCCTGCAGGCGACGGGACACACCGTAGACCGGGCGAATTATGAGCTTATCTATACCGCGCCCCTTGCACCGGGAACTTCCCTTGAAGATATTTATACCCGTTTCAATATCGACCACCCGAAAGATTTTAAGGGACACAGCCTTTCCATTTCGGACGTGGTTGTGCTGCATCAGAACGGGCAGGACACGGCGCACTATGTTGACAGTTACGGCTATACGGAGATCCCGCAGTTCTTACAGGAGCAGCAAAAGGCGCTTTCGCCGGACAAGCAGATGACAGGCGAAATGATAAAAACGCCGCGCGGGAGCTTCTATGTAACGTCCATGAGCCGGGAGCAGATGGAGGCTGCCGGGTACGGTATGCACCATTCGTCCGAGGACGGCAAATATATCATCATGGGAAACGGCACACAGGCTTATGCCGTGGCATCCATGCAGCCGGAAAACTATCTGAAATCTGCCGAGCTTTCCACCGAGCAGAACAACAATATGATCGACGGCATAATCAACAATAAGCCGAGCGTGGACGAATTGGAACAGAAAATGAAATCGGGCGAACCTGTTTCCCTGTCCGAGTATGCAGACGCTTTGAAAAACGAAAAGCAGAAGAAGCCGGAGCGCGAGGAAAAGCCCTCCATCCGTGCGCAGCTTCAAGCGTATAAGGAGCAGAATGCAAAGGCGAAGCGGACAAGAAGCAGATCGCAGGACTTGGAAAGGGACTGATGAAATGAACAAGTTTGAAAATGTAGATGTGTTTTCAGCCCTCAGTGCCATTATGAAGCAGAACACGGGCTTTTACCAAAGTGATTTTGAGATCGACAAGAAAATCATA
>OIDK01000070.1_pt1 | contig 51998 bp, 50 predicted proteins | sample 1581551 | NCBI WGS metagenome assembly OIDK01 (sample SAMEA3882522, study PRJEB24775) | human gut metagenome | biome: human-associated habitat; feature: intestine environment; material: feces | place: Netherlands | collected 2009/2010
AGCACTCGGCTGTTAACCGAGTTGTTGTAGGTTCGAGCCCTACTCGGGGAGTTTTGGTGACTTAGCCAAGTGGTAAGGCGTGGGACTGCAACTCCCTGATCGTCGGTTCAAATCCGTCAGTCACCTTTTATAAACACGATGAGACTTCTCATCGTGTTTTTTTAATAAAATTATGTCTAATATAAAGACATTTTGGCTTATCTGGTAAATTAAGATAGAGAACAATATTTCTAACATTCACAGCAAGAAATCCATAGACATTTGCTTCCAAACTCCGTATGCTGAAAGTAGAATACAGGAATTACGGAGGAGGAAGCAATATGCAGCAAAGAGGAAGAGTCACTATTCCGACTGATGTAGATGTCGTGCCGGAGACACTTACACTGATGGAGCGCTGGGGGGCCGATGCCATCCGCGACTGCGATGGTACGGATTACCCAGAGGAACTGCGCGCTGTGGATGCCAAGGTCTATTCGACCTATTACACCACAAGAAAAGACAATACATGGGCAAAGTCACATCCGGAGGAGATACAGCAGATGTATATTATGACGCCGTTTTATACGGCGGTCGACGGAGATTTACAGATCCATCTCATGACGCATCTGTACCCGGATATGTTAAAAGTCAACAACCGTGATGACATTACGCGTTGGTGGGAAGTTATCGACCGCACGACGGGGGCGGTTGTTTCAACCAGCCAGTGGTCGTATGATGAGACAACTGGCGACGTGACGATCCACAAGCCGGAGGCGTTCCACAGTTACACGGTCAGTTTTCTGGCATACATTATGTGGGACCCGGTGCATATGTATAATGCCGTGACCAACGGCTGGAAAGATGTGGAAAAGCAGATTACGTTTGATGTGCGCCAGCCAAAGACCCACACCTACTCCATGGAGCGGCTGCGCAGATTTATCGCGGAGCATCCGTATGTGGATGTCATCCGCTACACGACCTTTTTTCACCAATTTACGCTCATCTTTGACGAGTTGGCGCGGGAAAAATATGTGGATTGGTATGGCTATTCCGCATCGGTCAGCCCGTATATCTTAGAGCAGTTTGAAAAGGAAGTGGGCTATCGGTTCCGCCCGGAGTTTATTATCGACCAAGGCTATATGAACAATACTTACCGCGTGCCGTCCAAAGAATTTCAGGATTTTCAGGCATTTCAGCGCAGGGAAGTGGCAAAGCTTGCAAAGGAGATGGTGGATATCACACATGCGTGCGGAAAAGAGGCGATGATGTTCCTCGGTGACCACTGGATCGGTATGGAGCCGTTTATGGAGGAGTTCCAGACGATCGGGCTGGATGCTGTGGTCGGAAGCGTCGGAAACGGTGCAACGCTGCGTCTCATTAGTGACATTGAGGGGGTCAGATACACTGAGGGGCGGTTCCTGCCGTACTTTTTCCCGGATACCTTCCACGAGGGAGGCGATCCGACACGCGAGGCGAAAGTCAACTGGGTGACGGCGCGCCGGGCGATTCTGCGCAAACCGATCGATCGGATCGGCTATGGTGGGTACTTAAAACTTGCCACACAGTTTCCGGATTTTATCGACTATGTGGAGAGCGTGTGCAAAGAGTTCCGCGAACTGTACGAAAATATTAAGGGAACGACCCCGTACTGCGTCAAGCGCGTGGCAATATTAAACTGCTGGGGAAAAATGCGCGCGTGGGGCAACCATATGGTCCACCATGCCATTTACTACAAGCAGAATTATTCTTATGCGGGCATCATCGAGGCACTCAGCGGTGCTCCGTTTGACGTGAAATTTATCAGCTTTGATGATATAAGGAATCATCCGGATCTGCTCGATTCCTTTGATGTTGTCTTAAATGTGGGCGATGCCTACACCGCTTATACCGGCGGGGACAATTGGAAGGATGAGGCGATTCTGACCGCAGTCCGCCGGTTTGTCTACCGGGGTGGCGGTTTCATCGGCGTGGGCGAACCGGCATCCTGCCAATGGCAGGGGCACTTCTTCCAGCTTGCGGACATCCTTGGCGTGGAAGAAGAAACCGGCTACACGTTGAATGTGGACAAGTATAACTGGCAAGATCATGCGCATTTTATCACGGAGGACAGCGGCGATGCGATTGATTTTGGCGAGGGCAAGAAAAACATATTCGCGCTCGAATCCGCGACCGTGCTACGCCAGATCGACAAAGGTGTACAGCTTGCCGTGAATACGTTCGGGCAGGGCAGGGGTGTGTATATCAGTGGCCTGCCGTACAGCTTTGCAAACAGCCGCCTGCTGTACCGGGCGATTCTGTGGGCGGCTTCGGCGGAGGGGAAAATTCACCGCTGGTTTTCCACAAATTACAATGTCGAAGTGCATGCTTATGTAAAAAACGGCAAATACTGTGTCGTCAACAACACGTATGAACCGCAGCAGACGACCGTTTACCGGGGGGACGGCAGCAGTTTTGCGGTCGACCTTGCGGCCAATGCGATCCTCTGGTACGAGATCTAGGAAAGAAACTGTCTGCGGTAGGCATCGGGGGAGAGCGTGGTTTCCCGACGGAATGCCTGCGAAAAATACGACTGGGAAGAAAAGCCGACCGCCTGGGCAATTTTTGCGACCGGAAAGTCGGTGTGTTCTAACAGGGATTTCGCCTCTTCAATGCGTCTGGTAATCAGATAATTGATGGGCGAGATTCCTTTGTATTTGGTGAAGGCGTGGGCAATGTAATATTTGCTGTGGAATGTTAAGGCACTTAGTGTATCTAACGTGATTGTTTCCGCGTAGTGCGCATTGATGTACTGCTCGATCATGCGGCATTCCTGTGAGGTTTTGCCGACGGAGACGGCCTCCGGCGTGACGCGGATCTCCCGCCGGATCAGATAGAGCAGATTTTCGAGCAGATTCTGTGACATTTCTACATAATTTTCTTTGCGGTCATGCAGTTCCTGTATGAGCGATCTGGTATAAAACAGACAGGCAGGGCGGATGGTCTTTACATTTTTGCAGAGGCAGGTTATGGGCGCGTGTCCGTCGGTTTCAAACGCTATGCCCTCAAATCCGAGAACAACATATTCCAAAGCCGCATCGCCGTTGCTGAATTCTGTGTGCATGACATGGGGATTGATGAGGATCAGGTCATCTGCCGCAATGCAGAAGGTTTGTGTCTCGGTCTGGAATGTGCCGGTTCCGTTTAAGACATAAAACAGCTCGGTAAACGGGTGGGAGTGCAGCACGCTCGGCCAGGTCTTGTCGTAGCTGGAATGGCTGATATAAAGCAGGCGCAGATCCGGCCGTTTCTTTTGCGCGTCAAAGGTTTGTGGTTTGAAGTTGTACTGCTGGTATGGCATAGGCATCCCCTCCTGAAAATAGCATGTGCATTTGCACCTGAAATCTGTTATAGTAATTATAGCGCAAGATTTATAACAATGTAAACAAGATCCCGATAGCGGAGCGGCAGCACGCGCCTTATCATGAAGTGGTAACAGACACAACACATAAGGGGGAAAACAATATGAGAGCGATTACAGAACAGCAGAAACAGGAAGCCATTGCAGCATTTGCATACGAGGGAACACTGATTGCAGATACGGTGTACGGGAGCGGACATATCAACGACACGTTCCGCCTGACGTTTGCAGTCGGCAATATGGGGGATCTGGATGTGATCTTACAGCGGATGAATGCCGATGCCTTTCCACATCCGGAACAACTCATGGAAAACATTGCGGGTGTGACGGGGTTCTTAAAAAAGAAGATTATTGCGCGGGGCGGCGACCCGGAGAGGGAGACGTTAAATATCATCCCGACCGTGGACAACAAACCGTACTACCGTGACACAAACGGGGACTACTGGCGGTCGTACCGGTTTATCACCGGGGCGAGCAGCTTTGATCAGGTGGAAACGCCGCAGCAGTTTTATGAGAGCGCGGTCGCATTCGGCAGCTTCCAGCGGCTTTTGGCGGATTATCCGGCAGAGACACTCCATGAGACAATTCCGGGGTTCCACGACACGCGGGCGCGGTTTGCGGCATTTGAAAAAGCCGTCCGGGAGGATGTTGTGGGGCGGGCCGCGGAGGTTCAAAAGGAGATCGCTTTTTTCTTAGAGCGGAAGGAGACGGCCTGCTATTTTGCCGGGCGGCTTGACCGCGGGGAGCTTCCGATCCGCGTGACGCACAACGACACGAAATTAAACAATGTCATGCTCGACGATAAGACCGGAAAGGGGGTCTGTGTCATTGATCTTGATACGGTCATGCCGGGGCTTGCCATGAATGATTTTGGCGATGCGATCCGCTACGGGGCGAGCACTGCGGCGGAGGATGAGCGGGATCTCTCCGAAGTCTCGTGCAGCATGGAGCTGTTTTCCCTCTTTACCAAAGGATTTCTGGAGGGCTGCGGCGGCAGCCTGACTCCGGAGGAGACCGCGCTGCTTCCGATGGGGGCAAAGGTCATGACGTATGAGTGCGGCATGCGGTTTCTTATGGATTATTTACAGGGCGATCGTTATTTCAAGATCCACCGGGACGGACAGAATCTCGACCGTGCCCGCACGCAGCTTACGCTTGTGGCAGACATGGAGCGCAAGATGCAGCAGATGCAGGACATTGTAAGAAAGGCAGCAGGGTAATGGCAGAAAAGAAAAAGAAGAAGATGGAGTTTAGGTACTACCAGTTACCGCCCGGAAGTCCGATTCTTGCACTTCTGGGAGAAAAGTGGGTGCAGAATTATGGTGACCGCACGGCAGACAGGCTTCATTTCCACAATTACATGGAACTTGGCTATTGTTATTACGGGGCAGGCGACGTGGTACTGGGGGATGACACCTACCGTTTTTCGGGGCAGCAGTTTACCGTCATCCCGTCGAATTTTCCGCACACGACAAACAGCGATCCGGGCAACATCAGTCGCTGGGAATATCTGTTTGTCGATGTGGAGGTGGTACTTGACGGTATTTTCCCGGACAATGCACTCCGCAAAGAGCGCGCACTGCAGCGGCTCTATGAAAAGCCGTGGTTTTTGGAGGAAGCAGAGTATCCGAAGGAAGCGGCAAAAATTAAAGAAATCTTAAACATCATGCGAAAAGGCGATGAATTTTATCTTGAGGAGGCAAAGGCACTGCTGGGCTGTCTTCTTTTGGAGATCACACGGTTAAACTACACGAACAAAGAGACGCGCGCGGATGCCGAGCAGGGCAGGATCACCTGCATCGTCTCCCGCGCCATGGACTATATCTCCGATCACTACATGGAACCAATAAGGGTAGAACAACTGGCGAAGTACAGCCATCTGAGCGAGACACATTTCCGGCGTGTGTTTACCGAATATATGCATATGGGGCCGCTTGAATATATCAACACGGTGCGCATCCGCACGGCGTGCGAGCACTTAAAAAAGACCGAGGAACCGGTGGCGGACATCGCCCACAAATGCGGATTTACGACCAACTCCACGTTCAACCGCAATTTCAAGCAGATGATGGGGGTCACACCCGTGGAGTGGAGGAAGCGTCCGGAAAATTACGAACAGCGGCTGCTCAATTATGAGATCCACACAGAGAAAGGATGGTAACAACCGATGCAGGGGGCAAAACTGATACAACAGGTAAAGAGGAAACAAAAGAAGATGACGGGGGTTCTGCGGAAGCTCATGGTCGTATTCGGGGTATTTTTTGTGCTGCTTGGGATCATGATCTCACAGGCATTTATGTTAGCGGGCTTTCTTCTGGTGGCACTGTATTTTGTATTTGATGTGTTAAGCCGGAAAGAGTACGAGTACATCCTCGACGGGAAAACACTCACAATTGATGTGATCTATGGGAAGCGGTACCGTAAAACGGCACACATCATTGACATGACCGAGATGGAAGTGACCGCGCCAAACCGCCACGAGGCTGTGGCAAAGTACCGCAAAGACGGGGGCGGGGTCCGACTGCCGAAGTTTGATTATACCTCCTATGAGGATGACATTCCATACTACACGATGATCGTCATTGAGGACCGGGAAAAGAAAAAATTGTTGCTTGATCTCAATCAGGAACTGCTGTTTGCACTCAAAAAACAGTATCCTTCTAAGGTTTTTGCATAAAGTGGTGAATAAAATATGAACAGTTGCAAACAAATCATGAACAACAAATGTGCGCAAAATCAGAGAATCCATCATTTCAACGAAGAATTGCAGGAATGCAAGCGGTTGTAATGGTGGATTTGTTGCATCACATGGCACGCATAATGGCAATATGAATGGAAATAACCGAAAATATGCGAAAAAATAGTGCAAAGCACACAAAATGATTGAAATTGCATATTATACGGACAATTATGCAAACTAGATATATTCAAGCAATGCTATAATACGTTCATCAGCAAAAGTAACAAATACTCTTAGGGAGAAGGAGGAAATTTATATGAAAAAGAAAATGATTACAGCATTACTTGCAAGTGCAATGGTATTGTCACTGGTTGCTTGCGGTGGAGGCGGAACAGACAGCAACGGTGGCGGGGATACATCCTCCAGCGGAAGCGGTACTTCTTCCTCATCCGACAGTAATAAGCTGACCGTATGGGCATGGGACCAGAACTTTAACATCAAGGCAATAGAGACCGCAGCCGAGCAGTACAAGAAAGACCATCCGGATTTTGAACTCGAAGTGGTTGAGACCTCTTCTGATGACTGCCAGACCAAGCTGACAACCGCAGCAAATGCCGGTGATTACAGCACACTGCCGGATATCGTACTCATGCAGGACAACAGCTACCAGAAATTCTTAAAAAGTTATCCGGATGCCTTTACCGACCTGACGGATATGGGAATCAACTGGGATGATTTCGGAAAATTAAAACAGTCTTACTCTATGGTAGACGACAAGCACTACGGTGTTCCGTTTGATAACGGTGCTGTTATCGCATGTTACCGTACCGACATCTTAAAAGAAGCCGGATACACCATCGACGACCTGACCGATATTACCTGGAGCGAATTTGCAAAGATCGGAAAAGATGTTCATGATAAGACCGGCAAATACTTACTGACCAGTGAGGGAACTGGCGGAGACACTATGATGATGATGATCCAGTCCTGCGGTGCAAACTTTGTCAATGAAAACGGAGATGCTTACATTGTAGGAAATGACATCGCTGAGAAGTGTGTCGACATCTACACCGAACTCGTACAGAATGATGTTGTAAAATTAGTAAACAACTGGGATGAGTATGTATCCACCATCACAAATGGTGAGGCAGCAGGCGTTGTCAATGGTAACTGGATCACTGCAACGATCGCTTCTACCGAAGACCAGAAAGGCCAGTGGGCAATCACCACAATGCCAAGTGTAGATGGTGTGGATTCCGCTACTCATTATGCAAACAACGGTGGATCTTCCTGGTATATTACCGCAAACTGCCAGAACAAAGATCTTGCAGAAGATTTCTTAAAGAGCACTTTTGGTTCCAGTACAGATTTCTATGATGCAATCCTTCCACAGACCGGTGCGATTGCCTGCTACTTACCAGCCGGAGAATCGGATGTATACAACGAGCCAAACGAGTTCTTCAACGATCAGCCGATTTACTCCACGATCGTAGAATACTCTTCCCATATTCCGGAGTTTACAAAGACTCCGTATCACTATGAGGCAAGAGAGTGCATCAACACAGCAGTTGTCAATATCGTAAATGGAACAGCTAAGGCTGATGCATTACAGGAAGCACAAGATACCTTACAGTTTAAGATGACGGAGTAATCCGGTACATAAAAAAGAATGACAAGTTTGTATAGCGGGGGGCGACCTCCGCTATATGTGAAAATGACCAGAAATGCGAAAGGGGGAATTTGTTGTGAATTCCAAGAAAAAAGGGATGTCACTTATTGCAAAACAAAGAGCGGCAGGATGGACATTTCTAGCACCGGCATCGATTCTGATTGCGATCATGAGTTTTTATCCGATGGTGCGGGCATTTATCATTTCCCTGCAAAAGGGAACGGGTGCCAATATGCGCTTTACTGGATTTTCCAATTATCAGAGAATCCTTGTTGATAAGGTGTTCCAGCAGTCCATCGGCAACACATTTTTCTACCTGATTATCCAGGTGCCAATCATGCTTATACTTGCAATTCTGCTGGCACAGTTATTAAACAACAAACATTTAAAATTGCGGGGATTGTTCCGAACCTGTGTCTTCCTCCCATGTGCGACTTCACTGGTTTCCTATTCGTTGATCTTCCGTTCGATGTTTGCAACAGACGGACTGATTAACAGTATCCTCATGAAACTTGGTATCTTACATTCCGGCTATAATTTCCTGGGTCATTCCGGAAGTGCCAAAGCGGTCATTATCCTTGCTTTGATTTGGAGATGGACTGGTTATAACATGGTTTTTTATCTGGCTGGTTTACAGAATATCGAGTATTCCGTATACGAAGCCGCCAAGATCGACGGTGCAAACGGCTGGAAAACATTCTGGAGGATCACCGTACCGCTGTTAAAACCGACGATCATCATGACCTTTATCATGTCAATCAATGGTACGTTGCAGTTGTTCGATGAGTCCGTCAACCTGACAAAGGGTGGACCTGCCAATACGACTATTACCATGTCACACTATGTATACAACACATGTTTTATCAATGTGCCAAACTTTGGATATGCGGCAGCCATGTCATTTTTGATCTTTATCATGGTAGCGATCCTTGCATTTATCAACTTGAAAGTAGGTGATACGCGTGACTAAGCAGAAAAGCAAATCAATGATCCAGAGAAGATTGATCCCGACGTATATCTTTCTGGGGATCGTGTCCTTTATTTCCGTATTCCCGCTGTATTGGATGATTTCCGCAGCCACGAATACATCCACGGACGTATCCCGTGGTCGCCTGCTTCCGGGTACGCACTTTATGGAGAACTTTAAGAACTTAATGTCCCAGCAGCCACTGTGGAGAGCCCTCGGGAATTCGTTCCTGTATGCGATCCTTACGACGGTGCTGTGTCTCTTGGTCTGCTCCATCGCCGGTTATGGTTTTGAGATCTACCATGACAAATGGAAAGACCGCCTGTTTTCCATCCTGCTTCTTGCCATGATGATACCACAGGTTGCAACAATGGTTCCGTTGTTTCAGATGTTTTCCAAGGCAAAGCTGTTAAATACAGCGGTTGGATTTATGCTTCCGATCATATCCACACCGTTTATGATCATGATGTTCCGCCAGAATGCCCGTGCATTTCCGGTTGACATCATCGAAGCTGCGCGTATTGATGGATTAAGCGAGGTACAGATTTTCTTCCGGATGTTTATCCCGACGATGAAATCGACCTATGCGGCAGCCGCTGTTATCACATTCATGAATGCATGGAATGCATACTTATGGCCAAAGGTAATCATGTCCGATAACCGTGCGATGACTATGCCAATGCTCATTGCCAACCTGATTACCGGATACAAGACGGATTACGGTATGCTCATGTGTGGTGTATTGTTCTGCTCAATCCCGACGATGATCGTATTCTTCGTATTACAGAAGCAGTTTGCAGAAGGTATCACCGGAGCGGTTAAATAAAAATGGTAAAAAATGCCTTCCTTTTTGGAGGGCATTTTTTACCATAACAGGAAAGGGGTATATGCCTATGAATACATTTGATTATAAGAAAGTAAAAGATCCTCAGTATTTTCGTGATGCGCGCATGGATGCGCATTCTGACCACATATATTACCGGACGAAAGAGGAGGCAGAAGAGAAACAGAGTTCCTACCGCGTCAGTTTAAACGGGCTGTGGAAGTTCCACTATGCAAAAAACTATGCCGACGTAGTTGCCGGATTTGAGAAGGAAGACTACTGCTGTGTAGGTTGGGATGACATCAAGGTTCCGGCTCATATCCAGATGGAGGGTTACGATGTGCCGCAGTACGCTAACGTGCAGTATCCGTGGGAAGGCCATGAGGACATCCATCCGGGCGAGATCCCGGAGCAGTTTAACCCGGTGGCAAGCTATGTCAAATATTTTACCGTGCCGAAGCAGATGCAGGGGAAGCGGCTCTTTGTCTCGTTTCAGGGCGCGGAGAGCGGACTTGCAGTCTGGTTAAACGGCACATTCATCGGTTACAGCGAGGATTCGTTTACTCCGTCTGAGTTTGAACTGACCGATGCGGTAAAAGACGGGGAAAACAAACTGGCGGTACAGGTGTTTAAGTGGACAGCGAGCAGCTGGTGCGAGGATCAGGATTTCTTCCGGTTTTCCGGAATCTACCGCGATGTATACCTGTATACTGTGCCGGAAGTACATGCCTATGATGTAAAGGTGCGGGCACTGCCGGATGCAGCACTTACCGCTGCCGAACTGGCACTGACTTTACAGATGTGGGGAAGCGGCAAGGTGAAAGTCGTCCTCAAAAAAGACGGACAGACTGTGCTGGAAGACGAATCGGCTGTTACCGAAGGGGAACAGATCCTGACCTGGAACGTGGAGCGGCCTGTTTTGTGGAGCGCGGAAGACCCGCAGCTTTATGACCTTACGGTTGAAGTCTGCGATGGCGCGGGAACTTTACAGGAAGTGATCCCGCAGCGCGTCGGGTTCCGCCGGTTTGAGATGAAGGACGGTATTATGACATTAAACGGAAGGCGGATCGTCTTTAAGGGCGTGAACCGCCACGAGTTCAGTTCCGTCAGCGGACGGCATGTGTCGGAGGAAGAGCTGCGCAAGGATCTTCGCACGATGAAGCAGAATAACATCAACGCGATCCGTACCTGCCATTACCCGGATGCGTCTAAGATTTATGAGCTCTGTGATGAGTATGGCATTTACATGATTGATGAGACAAATCTGGAATCGCACGGTTCCTGGGATGTGGCAGAGTTTACGAAGGACGATACCTATATCGTGCCGCACAACAAACCGGAGTGGCTTGCGATGATGCTTGACCGTGCCAATTCGATGTACCAGCGTGACAAAAACCATCCGGCGATCCTGATCTGGTCGTGTGGCAATGAGTCTTACGGCGGCAAGGACATCTATGAAATGTCCTGTCTGTTCCACCGTCTGGATGATACCCGTCTCGTTCATTACGAGGGGCTGTTCCACGACAGAAGTTACAACGATACGAGTGATATGGAAAGTCAGATGTACCCATCGGTGGAGAGCATCAAAGAATTTTTGGCAAAGGATTCGAGCAAGCCGTTTATCTGCTGCGAGTACACGCATGCAATGGGCAATTCCTGTGGTGCGATGCACAAATATACGGATCTGACCGACACGGAACCGAAGTATCAGGGCGGCTTTATTTGGGATTACATCGATCAGTCGATCTACAAAAAAGACCGCTACGGCGAGGAGTTTCAAGCATACGGCGGGGATTTTGGCGAACGTCCAACCGACTATAACTTTAGTGGAAACGGTATTGTCTACGGTGGAAACCGCGATGTGTCACCAAAAATGCAGGAAGTCAAATTCAATTACCAGAACATCACGGCGGAAGTGACTGCGGAGTCCGTAACGGTCAAAAATAAAAACCTGTTTGTCAACACCGACCGCTTTGCGTGTGTTGTGACCGTTGCAAAAGACGGAAAGGAGATCCGCCGGGCAGACTTACCGACGGCTGTGGAGCCGCTCTCGGAACAGACCTATCCACTGCCGTTTGCAAAAGAGACAAAGGCAGGCGAATACACCGTGACCGTCTCCTTCCATCTGAAAGCGGACACTGTCTGGGCAAAGGCAGGGCATGAGGTGGCTTTCGGGCAGTATGTCTATCCGGTTGCGGGTGAGGCAGAAACATGCACAGACAAGATCAAAGTGATCCACAGCACACACAACATCGGTGTAGAGGGTGCGCATTTTTCCGTCCTGTTTTCCGTATTAAACGGTGGGCTGGTTTCCTACAAATATGCGGGAAAAGAGATGATCGAGGCGATCCCGAAACCAAACTTCTGGCGGGCACCGACGGACAATGACTGTGGAAATCTCATGCCGGCGCGCTATGCACAGTGGAAAACGGCCAGTCTGTATGTCAGCCATAAAAGCCCGCAGGAGACGAGTACGCCGGAAGTCACGGAACACGAACACAGCATTACCGTTTCGTTCCGCTATTTTATGCCGACCACACCGGTTTCGGAATGTCGGTTGTCCTATGAAGTATTTGGGGATGGCAGGGTAAAGACCACGCTCTGTTATGATCCGGTCAAAGAATTGGGCGACATGCCGGAATTTGGCGTACTGTTTAAATTTAATGCCGATTACGACCGACTGCAGTGGTATGGACTGGGCGAACAGGAAACCTATGCTGACCGTTGTAAGGGAGCCAAACTTGGCATCTACAGCAATAAGGTAAAAGACAATGTGGCGCGGTATATGGTTCCGCAGGAATGTGGGGCAAAATGTGGCGTGCGCTGGGCGCGTGTGACTAACCGTGCCGGAGATGGCATGTTGTTTGAAATGACAGAAGAAACAGGTCCGATGGTATTTTCCGCACTGCCGTATACGCCGCATGAGATAGAAAATGCGATGCATCCGTATGAGCTGCCACCGGTACACTACACGGTTGTCCGTGTGGCAAAAGCCCAGATGGGTGTCGGCGGCGACGACAGCTGGGGCGCGCAGACGCATCCGGAATATCTGTTGCAGACGGACAAAACCATGCAGTTTTCCTTTGTATGGAAAGGCGTGGTGAGCACAGAAGCATAATTACAGGATCTTTACAATATTCAGATCCTGATCTAAAAGCAGGATGTCGGCTCTTGCCCCGACGGCAAGGGTGCCGATTTCCTGTGAACATTCGATGCTCTTTGCAGGATTGCAGGTGGCGGCTTTGACGGCCACGCCGAGCGGAATGCCAAACTGCACCGCATTTTTCATACAGTCAAACAAATTGGTGGCGGAACCTGCGATGGTTCCGTCTTTTAAGGTCGCAAGGCGGCCTTTTTTGATTACCGGCTGTCCGCCGAGTTCGTACTCGCCGTCCTCCATACCGGTTGCACGCATCGCATCGCTGATTAAAATCATGCGGTCGTTGCCAAACATGCGGAAGGCATTGCGGATGACCGACGGGTGGATGTGGATGCCGTCACAGATGATCTCTGCCATCGCATGCGGACAGTCCGCTGCCGCGCCGATAATGCCAGGATCGCGGTGGTGTAGTGGCGGCATGGCGTTGAACAGATGGGTGACATGGTTGGCACCGGCGGCAAAGGCATTTTCTGCGATTTCATACGATGCTGTGGAGTGTCCGAGTGAGATCGCAACGGTGTCTTTGAACTCCCGGATAAACGCATCGGAACCCGGCAGTTCCGGGGCGATCGTGATGATGCGGATCTTGTTTCCGCTTGCAGCAGAGAGCCGTCGGAACATGGCGGCATCCGGCGCGTGCAGATAGCTTGCTTTCTGCGCCCCTTTCTTTTCCGGGGAGAGGTATGGACCTTCCATGTGGATGCCCGCGATGTGGGCATATCCGGCAGCATCCGGCACATCGTTAATCGTCGCAAAGGCAGCTGTAAGCTGTTCTTCCGGCAGGGTCATGGAAGTCGGGCAGAATGAAGTCACACCGCAGGAATGCAGATATTGTGCGATTTCGGCAAGTCCTTTGGAATTTCCGTCACTGAAATCGTGACCTCTTGCCCCGTGGATGTGGACATCCACCAGACCGGGGATCACATAAAGCCCCTCGGCATCAAATACCGTATCGTCTTCTGCGGTTTCTGCGATGCGGTGTGTCGTTGTATCAACAACCAGTTCTTTTTTCCGAAAGGAGCCAGACTCCTCCCAGACCAGTCCGTTTTTTATGATCATGGCGTACTCCTTTTCCTAGATCAGTCCTTCTTTGATGATGCGGGATAATGCAGCTTCATCGGCAACGACGGAAACCTCGTCGTGTAACTGCAGGATTGATGCCGGTACATGCGGGGTGATCGGTCCGTAAACTGCCTCATAGAGTGCATCGGCTTTGGCTTCACCGCTTGCGATCAGTAGGATGTGCCGTGCCTGCATAATGTTTTTGATGCCGGTCGTATATGCCTGTGTCGGGACTTCCTCAATGAAGGAAAAGAAACGTGCATTGGCTTGAATGGTGTTTTCGGTCAGGTCGACGCAGTGGGTTTCCTTTGCAAAGGAATCCGATGGCTCGTTAAAACCGATATGTCCGTTGTTGCCGATGCCAAGGAGCTGTAAGTCGATGCCGCCCATGCTGCGGATGATGGCATTGTAGCGGGAGCATTCCTTTTCCACATCAGCTTCCATGCCGTTTGGAATAAAGGTGTTTACGGATTTGATGTTTACGTGGTCAAACAGGTTGTGGCGCATAAAGTAAGCGTAACTCTGATCGTTGTCGGCAGGAAGGCCTTTGTATTCGTCAAGGTTGATGCTGCGGATCTGTGAAAAATCAAGATCGCCCTTGTTGTACCACTCGATCAGCTGCTTGTAGGTGCCGATCGGTGAAGAACCGGTGGCAAGTCCGAGCACAGATTCCGGTTTTAAGATTATCTGTGCGGAGATAATGTTGGCCGCCTTGCGGCTCATTTCGTCATAGTTTTTTGTTTTATAAATACGCATAGTAGTTCTCCTCCTTAAAATTGCGTTTCCTGCATTTGTTAAGTTGATTATAGGATGCAAAATTGGAAAAATCCATAGGGTTTGGGCAAATGGAAAGAACAATCCCCAAAAACGGAAAAAAAGAAAAATCGTGTGTGCTTTTGAAAGAACTTTCAAAAATATATGATATAATGAAATAAAATTACAGATCGGGTTATGGACATAGAGTTATATATCCCGTTGGACGTGGGCACCATAAACTCTGATGTTCCGCAAGTAACTGAGGAAGCAGGAAAAGGAGAAAACGCGTATGCAGACTTATGGAAGCAGTGTTGTGCCGATGATCGAGGCAAATTATGAGATGTTTACGGTGGTGGAGAAAACAATCGCCGATTTTTTTATTTCGAATGAAAAAGAGATGGATTTTTCATCGGGACGCATGGCAAAGATGCTACATGTTTCAGAAGCATCTCTGTCACGCTTTGCCAAGAAAATGGGTTACAGCGGATACCGAGAGTTTATTTACAACTACCAGCCCTCGATCGCGGAGCGACCGAATGTGGAGGAACAGACCATCCACGTCCTGTATTCGTATGAGGAATTGCTGCAAAAAACATACAGCTTAATCCGCGAACCACAGATCAAACATGTGTCCCAGCTAATCGGGGAACATACGCGCATTTTTTTGTATGGATTTGGCAGTTCTGGGCTGGCGGCACAGGAGTTTCAACTTCGGTTGCTGCGGCTTGGCATGGATGCGGAGGCAATCACGGAACTGCACCAGATGGTATTGAATGAAGCGCGTATCACAAACGCGTGCCTCGTGATCGGCATCAGCCTAAGCGGCGCGACGCGCGAGCTCATTGATGCACTTGACCGGGCGAAAGCGCGTGGGGCAGCGGTCATATATCTGACTTCCTCCAACGCAGAGCGGGAAAAACGGACGTATGAGGAGATCGTGCTCGCACCGGTAAAAAAGAACCTCGAATACGGAAATGTCATTTCCCCGCAATTTCCGATCCTGCTGATCCTTGATCTGATCTATGCCCAGCTTTTAAAAGAAGATCGGCGCAGCACGGAAGCGCAGTACGATACGCACATCTGGGAGAGGATCAAGGACTATCATGTTGGATAGATGTGGTTTTAAAAACCAGATTGACAGGAAAAATCATACATTTATACTAAATGTGTAGTCGAATTTTGGTTTAAAGTAAGATTACTCTTCTTCCGGGTATTTCATACCCCAGTTGTTTCGAATTTCAGTCATGATATGCATAACATCCTGTGAATAATTAAGATGCATAAGTGATTCAATTGTGGATAAATCGCCGGAGCATACAGCGGCTTCCATGTCAGCAACTTCATAGCTTAAGGCATCTGCAGTTTCTCCTGCGGAAATAGTTTCTTTATGTCCGTCCCCGGTGTAAGTAATGGTTGCTTCCATAGCTCTTGGGTATTCAAAGATCTCGATGTAACCCTTATCGAATGCGATGGTTGCGCGCTTTGGCTGCTTTGCGTGAAGCGATAAGGTGACGGTTGCCATCTCGCCGGCTGGGTTCATAAGAAGGATGCCTGCCTGTTCATCCACGCCGGTTGGTGCGTATTTTACCTGTGAAAGTACCTGATCGGCAGTTTCGACAAAGAACCAGCGGATCAGGGATAAGGCGTAAACGCCAATATCTAACATAGCGCCTCCGGCCAGATTGCGGTTAAAAAAGCGATTATTCATATCATATTCTTTATAGCTGCCGAAGTTTACCTGAACCAGACGAAGTGGTCCAAGGGTGCCGAAGCTTATGATCTCTGCAAGTTTGCGGTAGATCGGCATGTGGAAAATGGTCATGGCTTCCGCCAGAATGACATGATTTTTTTCCGCAAGGGCAATGGCCTCATCCAGTTCGTTTGAATTTAAGGTGATGGATTTTTCGCAGAGGACATGCTTTCCGTTTGCCAGTGCTTGACGCAGATATTGAATATGCGTATTATGTGGGGTAGAGATGTAGATAATGTCTACATCCGGATCGGTAAAGACATCTTCAAGGCGATCATATACCTTGGAAATCTGGTATTTTTCCGCAAATGCTACTGCTTTTTCATGTGTGCGGTTGGCAACGGAATACAGATGGCGGTTTTGCCTGGCAAGTGCAGTGGCAAGTTCGTTCGCAATGACACCACAGCCAAGGGTTGCCCAGTTCAATGGTTTCATAGATAATTTCTCCTTATTTATATTTATACTCCTTTTTACGCGCTCATTTTAGCATGAAAGGGCAGACGGTGCAAGTATATGAGGACATAGTGGAATTTTGTTGCTGTTCACGCAGCATCTGAATATCATCCTGCCCGGGGGAGTATGATTGTGATGTGGGTGTGAGCAGTAACGAATATTTTACAGGAAAGGAAAAATATGTATCGGATATTAGTTGTGGAAGATGATGAAGTGATTGCAAAAACAATCCGGCAGCATTTACAGAGCTGGAATTATGAAGTCTTTGCAGTAGTGGATTTTAATAGTGTGATGGAAGAATTTGCCCGGGTAAAACCGCATCTGGTACTGATGGATATAAGGCTTCCGTTTCACAATGGATTTTACTGGTGTACGGAGATCCGGAAAGTATCAAAGCTGCCGATTATATTTGTCTCTTCGATGAATGACAATATGAATCTGGTGATGGCGATCAATATGGGAGGGGATGATTTCATCACAAAACCTTTTGATCTGAATGTGTTGACGGTGAAAATTCAGGCGATGCTGCGCCGGACTTATGAATTTGCTGGGGAAAGCCATATGCTTGAGCATCAGGGGATGTGGCTGAATCTGTCGGATGGGACACTGACCTACGAAGAGCAGATACTGGAGTTAAGCAAAAATGAGCGGAAGATTTTGCAGACGCTACTTGAAAATCCGGGGGCAATTGTAACGAGGGAGAATCTGATGATGGCATTGTGGGAAAGTGATGTGTATGTGGATGAAAACACATTGTCGGTCAATGTGAACCGGCTGCGAAGGAAACTGGAAACAATTGGGCTGACGGATTTTATCTTAACACGAAAAGGGATCGGTTATCAGATTAAAAATGGATCATGAAAAGGGGAACACCTTGAAGGTATACATCAAACAGTATTTAAACAGATACAAAGGCTGTTTTGCACTTGTGGCAGGAATTATGATTTTCTATATTTTCACTCTTTACCTCTGTGGCGTATCCGCAGCAGATATCCGGTATTTTGCGGGATTGGAAATTGTTTTTCTTGTGGTGTCCGCTGTATTTTGCGGGATACGGTACTGGTATCGCCTGCGGACAGTAAAAAGGCAGATCCGGGATTATATGCAGGGCATGCAGACACTTTCAGATACGGAGGATGCGCTGGAGGAAGTGTATATGGATGCGCTTGAACAACTGCAGAATAAGCGGCAGGAGGAAAAGGGAGCATACAGGAACCAGCAGCGGGAAATGGAAGAATATTATGCTCTGTGGGTGCATCAGATCAAAACGCCGATCTCCGCGATGCGTCTGCTTTTGCAGAGGGAAGAACAAAAACAGACAGAGGATGAAACAGTGGGAATGGAAAAAAGTGTGTTGTATGACATGCAGCAGGAATTATTCTGGATTAACCAGTATATCAATATGGCACTTCAATACCAGCGGATGAATTCCGGTATGAATGATCTGGTGCTTGAGATGGTTTCAGCGGATCAGGTGGTGCGCACTGCGATCCGGAGGTTTGCGCCGATTATGATTCGCAAAAAGATTGCCATTCACTATGAGGAATGCCGGGAGATGGTGCTCTCGGATGAAAAGTGGCTGGAATTTGTTGTGGAGCAGATTTTGTCCAATGCGATTAAGTACAGCGGCGAAAATCGCGCGGTTACAATACAGATAAACCGGAATGAAGCCGACAATACCTGTGAACTTGTGATCTCTGATCAGGGAATCGGCATCCGGAAGGAGGATCTGCCAAGGATTTTTGAAAAAGGTTATACCGGGTATAACGGACGGGCAGATAAAACTTCGACGGGAATCGGACTTTATCTGTGCCGGGAGATTACCAAAAAGCTTGGGCATGGGATTATGATCACATCCGAAATTGGAAAAGGTACGGATGTGACAATTGTATTTGAAAGAAATAATTTGGATGTCCGAGATTAAGTGTTTTGACGTGGGAGACAAATAACATGGATACTCGGGATGTAAAAACAGGTATCTTACACAAATGTAAGATACAAAGCCGAAATGTAAGACAAATCAATGGCTTGCATTTCGGTTTTTTGCTATTCTGAAATTGTAAAAAAGGGACAGAGTTATTTTTATGAAAACAGTAGAAAAAAGGACAGATTTATAAGGAGTAAAAATCATGACAATTTTAGAAGTGCATAATCTGAAAAAAGTTTATACGACGAGATTTGGTGGCAATCAGGTGCAGGCACTGCGAAACATCCAGTTCTCGGTAGAGGAAGGCGAGTATGTCGCGATCATGGGCGAGTCCGGATCGGGCAAGACAACACTTTTGAATATTCTGGCGGCGCTTGACCGTCCGACGGAGGGAGAAGTACTGCTGAACGGGAAAAACCTTGTGACGGTGCGGGAAAAAGAAATTGCAGCATTTCGGCGGGAGCATCTTGGCTTTGTGTTTCAGGATTTTCATCTGCTTGACAATTTTTCGCTGAAGGACAATATTTTCCTGCCGCTGGTGCTCTCAAATGTGCCTTATAAGCAGATGAATGAGTGGCTTTATCCAATTGCGCAGAAACTTGGCATTGTGGATATTCTGGAGAAGTATCCGTATGAGGTGTCCGGTGGACAAAAACAGCGTGCGGCGGTGGCGCGGGCAATCATCACAAAGCCGGAGCTGATCCTTGCGGATGAACCGACAGGAGCTTTGGACTCCAAGGCAACCGACAGCCTGCTGACGCTGTTTTCGCAGATCAATAAGGAGGGGCAGACGGTTCTTATGGTAACGCACAGTACCAAGGCGGCGAGCCATGCAAACCGGGTGCTTTTTATCAAGGACGGGGAAGTTTTCCACCAATTGTACCGCGGAAGCATGAGTAATGAACAATTGTATGCAAAGATTTCGGAAACATTGACCGTTCTGACGACAGGTGGTGAGAACTATGAATAATCTGTATGTACGGCTGGCAAAAAACAACCTGAAAAATAACAAATCACTGTATGTTCCTTATATGGTTGCGGGAATGATCACGGTGCTTATGTTTTACATTATGATGTTTATCAACAACAGTGCCGGGCTTGAAAAAATGCGCGGAGCCTTTTATATTACAACAATCATGTCGTTTGGTGTGATTGTGGTAGGCGTTTTCTCGTATATCTATATTTTTTATACAAACAGCTTTATCAGTAAAAGGCGTAAAAAAGAGATGGGAATTTACAATATTCTCGGGATGGAAAAGCGGCATATTGCGAAAGTGCTTGCCATTGAGACGGTGTTTACCGCGTTTGTCTCGATCGTCGGAGGCATTGTTGCTGGAATTTTGTTTTCCAAACTGGCACTTATGCTGATTTACCGGATTCTGGGGATTCAGGTGACGATCGAATTTTCCGTTCCGCCGTCTGCCGTGAAAAATACCGTGCTGGTGTTTGGTATTTTGTATATGATGACGCTTTTTTACAATCTGATGCAGATGAAACTGGCAAATCCGGTGGAACTTTTGCGGGGCAGCAGTGTGGGGGAAAAGGAGCCGAAAACGAAGTGGCTTATGGCAATTTTAGGAGTAGTATGTCTCGGTGCGGGATATGCAATTGCCATTACGACAGAGCAGCCAATGAAAGTGATCAGCCTGTTTTTTGTGGCAGTGCTTCTGGTGATCGCTGGAACATATATGCTGTTTACGGCGGGCAGTATTGCGGTGTTAAAGCTGCTGCGGAAAACCCATGGATTTTATTACAAAAAAAAGCATTTTATCGCGGTATCGACGATGATGTACCGGATGAAGCAGAATGCGGCGGGGCTGGCAAGCATCTGTATTTTATCGACGATGGTGATGGTCATGGTGTCTACCACGGTCTGTATGTTTGTGGGTTTTGATGATGAGATTAACATACTCTATCCATATGAGATCAACGTGCAGACCGGCTATTCTGAGGTGAAGGAAAATGTATCGGAGCAGAGTTCGGATATTATACAGTTTATAGAGGATACGGGAACAAACGTGACGGACAGTGAGAGTTATTCGTATCTGAATTTTGCGATGACGTTGGAGAAAGATTCTCTTACGATTGGGCAGAAACCGACAAATGCGAGCCTGTATTTTTTGACGCGGGATAATTTCCTTCGGATGGATCACACGCTGACAGAGGCGGATGTGCCAAAGGTAGAAGCCGGAAAAATTCTTATCTTCCGGGAAAAACGGTTCCAGTCTACGAAAACATTGCGTGGAGATCAGATACAGATTCTTGGAGAAACGTTTACCGTACAGCAAAATGGATACTGTAAGAATCGCAGCAATGGAGGGGCTATTTCGTTCATGGATGGGGTTTATTATATCGTTGTGGATCATATGCAGACGCTGCAGAAGTTGCAGAAACTGGCGATCGCTGAGGCAAATACAGAGAATGTCAGTGCGTATGCCTATGAAAATGTACTTGGAATCAATATTACCGGAACGGAGACAGAAAAGATCGCGTGCAGCGGAAACGTGGAGAATTATTCCTCTGGGGAAAAATATGGCGTTGTCTGGCGGCGCGTGCGCGGCAGGGCAGTAAACCGGAAGGAGCTGCTGGCACTGTACGGAGGGTTTTTCTTCCTTGGGATTTTCCTTGGCACCGTCTTTCTGGCAGTGACAGTGATGATTATTTTCTACAAACAGGTATCGGAGGGGTACGAGGACAAGGAGCGATACCGGATCATGGAACAGGTGGGCATGAGCAATGTCGAGGTGAAGTCGGCGATCGAGACGCAGATCCGCATGGTGTTCTTTCTGCCGATCGTGGTGGCAGTACTGCATGTCGTGGCGGCATTTCCACTGATCCGCAGAGTGCTTTCCCTGTTGATTATGGACAGCGGGCAGTTGTTTGTCTGGTGTCTCGTTACAACGGTACTTGCATTTGCGGTTATCTATTATGTGGTATTCCGGATCACTTCAAAAATTTATTACCGCATTGTGGGCAATCAGGTGCGCTGAATTATTTGTGGAAAGTCACAGGCAGCATAACGGAAAATACATTTTTGTCCCCCTGCCGTTCTACGGTAATTTTGCCGGAATGGTTCGTGACAATAGAGTGCGCAATGGACAGACCGAGTCCAAAATGACCGTTATCCGCGCGTGCTTCGTCTGCACGGAAAAAACGTTCAAACAGGCGGTCACGGATTTCTTCCGGAATCGGATTGCCGGTATTTTCCACGGATAAATAAAACTTACGGTTGTGGATATGGGCGTGAATTTCTATACTTCCGTTTTCCGGGGTATAGCTTAATGCGTTATTTAACAGGATGGAAGCGAGATTTTGAATCTGACTCTCGTTTCCATCCATTTTCATTTGTTCCTGAACATCAATGGAAAGCGCAATGTGTTTTTCAAAAGCAACACTTTCCATTGGATAGATAATGTCAAGCAGTGCGTCATCTACAGGGAAAACTGCATGGGTATTCTGGATCTGTGGGGCATCCAGCCGCGTGAGCGTGAGCATTTTCTGGACAAGGGAGATCATCCGTGATGTTTCCTGTTGAATATACAGCAGATGTTTATTGTCCCTGCCTACTTCAGAAGATAGAAGTTCGGCATTGGCACTGATGACGGAGAGTGGGGTTTTCAGCTCATGACTGGCATTGGAAATAAATTTTTTCTCGGATAAAATGGTATTTTCAATCGGTTTTACCATCCAGCGGGAAAGTGCCCTGGAGGAAATGGTAAATACAATGATTCCGAGAATTGCCAGAATAAAACAGAGGGAGATCGTCGGAAAAGTTGACTTTAAAGCAGGGGTTCCGCTGAGCATCAAAACATAATACTGTCCTTTTTTGGCGCGGAGGTGGTTGACGGAAGCAAACCGCTTGAAAAAAACATAGTTTTTATGATTGGAAATAAGGGCTTTCCCCTGTTTTAAAAGATAATCATCGGTCACGCCGGAAAATGTATCAAACATTATTTCCATTTCATTGGATTCATCGATGGAAAAAAGGCAGTATGGGATATGGTCAAGCTCAGAAGGAGAAGTCTGGCCGTTTGAGATAATAAAGGTATCCCATGTCGTATAGTGCAGGGCAGCGCGGATGGTCTGCTGCAGGTCACTGAGATTATTCCGGTAGGAATTGTTGATGAAAAGGAATAAAATCACCAGCCAGATGACCGTAAGCAAACATATAAAAAGTGTACTGATCCTTCTCTGTAAAGATTTAATCATCAGAAACCTCCATAATATAACCGACTCCGCGAATGGCGCGAATTGTCACATTGACCTGCAGATGATGAAATTTTCGTCGCAGAAAGGAAACATATACTTCTACATTATTGTATTCTGCATTGGAATCGAATCCCCAGATCTTTGTGGTAATCTGGTTTTTCTCGAGAACCTGATTACAGTTATTCATAAAAAATTCCAGTAATTGCATTTCTTTTCCGGATACCTGGACAGATTTTTGAGTCTGTGTGTTGCAGATTTCACAGGTAGCAGGATCGTAGGAGAGATTTCCAACGACCGGGTGTGAAGTATCCTGATGATTGCTGCGTCTGCTGATCGCCTGTATGCGCATAAGTAGTTCACGAATTTCAAATGGTTTGGTCATATAATCGTCCGCACCGGTAGTAAATCCCTGAATTTTATCATCAAGTTCTGTTTTTGCGGAGAGAATAAGTACCGGAACATTGTCTCCATCCCTGCGCAGAGCAGAAAGAACTTCATAACCGTTCATTTTCGGAAGCATGAGATCTAAAATAATCATATCATAAATGCCGGTGGAGGCATGTTCATAGCCGAGCTGTCCATCATTTGTGGTATCTACCACATAGTTTTCGTTTTGTAAAGCTTCTGCAATGGTATCCGCAAGCCGGACGGAGTCTTCAATTATCAATATTTTCAATTGGAATCCCCTTTGCTAAATCAAAATAATTATTGTTGTATTTGGAATTTATTATAACGAATCTTGGAAATCTTGCAATCATAATTTTTATTTTTGGATGAATAAAAAAAGTTAAAAAGAAAATTGATATGTTTTCAAGGTTCATTCAAGGAACATTTTATATTATAACAAATGTAAAACATTGGAAAGGAATAAAGCCATGAAAACCTTATATTTGCATATTGGAACAACAAAGACAGCAACAACGTCTATTCAGAGATTTTTAGAAGAAAACAAAGACGTACTGCAAAAATATGGGTATTGCTTTCCTGATTCACTGCATGTGTATCCAAGAGCAAATAAAAGGAGAAATGCACACTTTCTGGTTGCAAAAGTGTGGGATGCAGACGGTAGCAGAAACCAATCGAAGGAAAAGGAATATTTTGAAGAGGGGTTACAGCAGATCAGAACCGCATTTGGGACATACGATCATGTGATACTGACAGATGAATCCATCTGGCATGCGTTAAGCTACTCAAAAAAATCACTTCTTCAGGAATTAAAAAAGGAGGCGGATGAACAGAAGTATCAGATTAAGGTAATTGTATATCTGCGCAGACAGGATGGCCTGCTGATTTCGCGATGGAACCAGGAGGTGAAGCAAAACTTTAATAGTGTCGCTGTTATGACATGTGAAGAGTATCTTGCTGCATCAGAGAAAAAAGAAAAAAAGATTTACCAATATGTACAGAAACTGGATGAGATTGCAGCTGTCATAGGAAAAAATAATTTAATAGTCAGGAGATTTTCTCCGAAGAGCTGGAAAGACGGATCAATTATTCATGATTTTATGCATGAGATCGGATTGGACGTCACAGAGGAATTTCAGGAATTGGAAGAAAGTGAAAATCTCCGGTTAGATAAAAATACCACGGAAATTAAGAGAATACTCAATAAGAGTGAATTTCTCACAGAAAAAGAAATCTCTTATTTTCGTAGATTTTTGAAGGAAATCTCAAAAGATTACATAAAAGAAGAAAATACAGAAATGCTTGCAAAAGAGGAATTGCAGCAGTTTCTGGAATTGTATGCGAAGGAAAATGAACGGGTAGCCGAGGAATATATCGGGGATGGACAGCCTTTGTTTTCGAATGAAGTTAAAGATTTACCGAAATGGAATCCGCAAAATGAAAAAATGCAGGAAGAAATTATTCAGTTCTTTGCAGCAGTTACTGTGGATCTCAGAAGAACGAATGAAATTCAGCGTCAGAAAATAAACCAGCAGGAAAAAAGAATCAGACAGCTGGAAAAGAGGGCAAATGAATTTGTGATGTTCCGGGATAAAGCAAAGCATCCATTTCGGACGATCTGGAAAAAATTATTTCGATAAAAGGGACTAGGCAGATGACAGAGGGTTTCAATACACAAAGAGATGAAAAAACAGACAGCAGACACAATCTTACATGGCATATGATGGATATTAACAGGCAGAAGCGCGAAAAGCAGATGCAGCAGAAGGCTTTTACCATCTGGATGAGCGGATTGTCCGGTGCAGGAAAGTCTACAATAGCAAATGCACTGGAGAAGCGTCTGTATGCGATGGGAAAAAAAACGATGCTTTTGGATGGAGATAATGTGCGGATGGGCTTAAACAGCAATCTTGGTTTTTCCGATGAGGACCGGGTAGAAAATATCCGGCGGATTGCAGAGGTTGCAAAGCTGATGAATGATGCAGGCCTGATCGTGATTACCGCATTTATTTCTCCGTACCGGCATGATCGCGAGAATGCAAAACAGATTATCGGAGACGGTTTTCGGGAAGTTTATGTCAGCACTTCCATTGAAGAGTGTGAAAAGAGGGATGTAAAAGGATTGTATAAGGCTGCGCGGGAAGGAAAAATTGCGCAGTTTACAGGAATTACCAGCCCTTATGAAATTCCGGAACATGCAGATGTTGTCGTAGATACCGCGGAGATGGATGTGGAAACATGTGTGAATCATATATTGGAGCAACTGAAAAGTCTGTTGCGAGAATCCGTGTGAGTCAGGCAGGACAGTTTATCCGGTCAATGTTTTGGATCGGATGTATTGGATTTGGCGGAGGAAGCGCACTTATTCCAGTTATTGAAAAAGAGATTGCAGATCGACAGGGAATAGACGAAAAACAGAATATTGACAAAGATGTGGTGGTTGCAAGTATTACACCGGGAGCACTTCCGGTAGAGATTGCAGCGTCTATCGGGCGCCGCAAATTTGGAATCAGGGGAATGATCGCAGGTGCTGTCATGATGGCATTGCCGGGAGCGTTGATGACGGTGGCTCTGGTAGCGGTGTTGTCTGTATTTCAGGAAAAAATCCTTTCTGTTGTAAATATGATTTCCATAGGAGTCTCTGTTTTTATTTTGTATCTGTTGTTTTCTTATATCAGAAAAATGTTAAAAGACTGCGGGGAAGACGGAAAACACAGAAAGATGAAAGCGATTTTTTTAATGCTTGGGGTTTTTGTACTGTCTTTTTTTATTTCTTCGGTGCAGGTACTGATACTGGCATTTTTCAGCATTTTTTTCACCAGAGGCAATTACAGCAAAAAGAATCTGATAATTCTTACCGGCATTATTGGCAGTTATCTGTTGACACATGTACAAGTGTTTTCGTTTGATCTGTCCGGATGGCATCCTGTGGTTGATATTGTGATGGGAATACTTGGATGTTATGGCATTTTCTGTAATATAGCAAATACCGGATGGAAAAGAGAGAAGAATTGGGGTATAATTGCAAAGGATGTTGGAACATGGGTTGTATTTGTGGCAGTTTTCGTCGTTCCCGTCTGGTTTGTAAACCATGAGATCATGTGTTTTTCCGGCAGGGGAATTTTGTCTGCATGGATGTCCTTTGGCGGTGGTGATGCATATATGACCATAGCGGATGGAATTTTTGTGGGAGGAGGAATGATCACTTCCCAGCAATATTACAATCATATTGTTCCGGCGGTAAATGTATTGCCCGGATCTATTTTGTGTAAAACCCTGGCGGCAGCCGGATATTATACAGGATGGAACCTGACACAGAACATAGGAGTTGGATTATTATTTTCTATAGCAGGTTTTGGATGCAGTATTGCCGCGTCATGCAGTATTTTTATGCTTGCATATTATCTGTATGATTATCTGATCACATTACAGGCGTTTCGTATTATTCGAAAATGGATCAGACCAATCATCGGTGGTCTGTTAATGAAAATCATGGTGATGCTTTGCTTGCAGAATATAGGTATGGTGATGACTTTTATGAAATAAATGCACAAACAGGAGATATGGAAATTGAGATTTACAAAAGCAAAAATTGTAGCAGCAGGAATGATACTGGCGGGAATCTGTATGATTGCACCACAGCAGCTGAGGGCAGAGGTACCCAAAACACAGATGGATGGTGTGATGGGACAAAGCATCAAAGAAGAGATGGATGATACACAGATTTCAGACGTGGATACGCAGAGGGACGGATTGTTGTCCACATATGCCATGCCACGGCTGCTGGGGGCATCTAAGGCATCTTCCGGATATACACAGGATTTTCTGGATGGTTCTTTTACTTCGAAAGTGGATTATACAAGTGTTACCTATTATCACAAATCGGACTATGAAGATGCGCAGCTTTTGAACGGAATAGATGTCTCCTGGTGGCAGGCAAAAAATAAAAAAACAACAGCACTTAACTGGGAAAAAATACATGATGCGGGGATAGATTTTGCATTTGTCCGTGTAGCGTCAAGGGACACTTCCGATGGAAGTATTTATGAAGATACGGCTGCGGATTCCCATATTCAGGCGGCACTTGAAAACGACATCAATGTCGGTCTGTACATATTTTCACAGGCACTGACAGAAAAAGAGGCAAAACAGGAAGCAGAATATGTGCTGGATCTGGCAGATAAATACGGCTGGGATGTGACCCTTCCGATTGTTATAGACAGGGAAAAAGGAAGTCACAACCGCCTGACAGGGGGAAAACTCTCCAAAGCAAAAGAGACAGCGGTCTGCCAGTCATTTGCAGATACGATTTCCGATGCGGGATATCAGCCGGTTGTTTATGCTTCATATGCATGGATCAAATCCTATATTGATACAGATTCCCTGGAGGATTGCGGCATCTGGATTGCGCGGTACAATAATACGACAACGAGCAATGCAAAAAGAGGGGAACCTTATGCAGACACAGCATATGACTATGAATTCTGGCAGTATTCATCCGTTGCAAAAGTGAGTGGATATACGGGAAATCTGGACGTAAATTTCTGGTACAAGGACACCAGTGCAAAAACCGGAGGATTGAAAGCAACTGTGGGGAATGCATTTGACCCGGTAAAACTAAGCTGGGGCAAAGCTGCCGATGATGTAACCGGATACCGCGTGTACCGGTATGACGAAAAACAGAAAAAATATGTTTATATGAAGCAGACGAGTAGAAAAAGCTTTACGGATACCGATGTGACAAGCGGAAAGACTTATCAGTACAGGGTGCGCTGCTTTTGGACCATCGGTGGGACAAATTATTATGGAAATTATTCTTCGGTGGTATCGGCCACCGTTCCGCCGGCAAAAGTGTCCGATGTAAAAACACAAAAGCGCAGCAGTACATATGTGACACTTGGATGGAGCAAAATATCAGGTTCCAGCGGATACCGGGTTTATAAATATAACACAGCAGAAAAGAAATACGAAAGTGTGGCAACGATTGCAGGCGGAGCAGAAGTTTCTTATAAAGTTACAGGATTGAGCGGAGCTACAACGTACAAATTTAAAGTGAAATCTTATAAAAAAGCAGAAGGGGAAACCGTCTGGGGAGAAGCTTCTGACGCACATGAAGAGTGCACAAATCCGCTGAAGGTAAAAAATCTCCGGCTGCAGACAAAATCTTGTGCAGTCACATTAAAATGGGATAAAACCAGCAATGTAACCGGATATCAGATTTACCGTTATAACAGTAAAACGAAAAAGTATGATAAAATTGCTACTATTAAAAATAACAAAACATTTTCCTATAAGGATTCCAAATTGAAAAAGGGGACTGCCAGTCAGTATAAAGTCCGTGCATATAAATCTTATAATGGGAAAACGTATGTGGGTACCTGTTCGGATGTTACAAAAATAAAAGTGAAATAGGTAATGATTCATGGGGGATTCACACAAATAATTTCAGAATATTGAACAGAACACCATCGAATGCATTTCCTAAGAAATCAAGATTCTTTATATAAGAATTCCACGCAAAAAGCCACGCAGTAAAATATTTTGACTGCGTGGCTTTACATATTTATCAGTGGAACATCCCTATACGGAGGGGATTACATATCCTGCCTGTTTCATTTCTTTCGTAAAATCAGCGATTGACAATCCCGCTTTTTTAGCACCCATTTCCACGGTAATAATGCCATCCTGTACAAGGGATGCATATGCACAGAGTTGTCCTTCCGCACGTTCTGCCTTCAGTTCTTCTTTCATCAATACCCTTAATGCTTCACACATTGTCTGTTCACTTCCTTTCCATTCCTGAAATTTCTCCATGTTGCTTCCCACAATGACCTGTAGCACGACATCCGCAAGGCTCTTTTCACGTTCCGTGAATACACTGGCTTCTTCCAGATACCGGCGTATCAGAGGTTTGTCCAGCTGGTCTGTCAGTGCCTTGAGCTGCACATGCAGATTTGTGTCCAGCTCCGATGACACGATGATCTGCATCGGGAACATGACACCGCTGACGTAATAAATCCCAGAGGCTTCTGTCTGGCATCCATACCCGGTCTGTTCCAGTTCGTGCAGCAACTTTACTGGCTTACGGTCACGGAGCAGAGTGACCGTGAGCTCATCTGCCGAGATTTCATTCACATGTTTCGGCAGCACCTTATACAGGCATGCATACGCAACTGCCTTGTAAAAAGTGTCGATATTCAGTTCGTCTTTTGGTGACTTGTATTCAAAAATGTTGTGTGTACGGAAAATTTTGCCGATCTCGTTTTTAATCCTGCAGTTTTTCTTCACCTTTACGACCGTGCAGTCAATCTGCAGGGGCTTTTCCGTCAGCTGGAACTCATCGGTGAATTCCAGATTTTCAGAGTCTTCCAGCAGTTCCAGACGCAGGGCGGAACAGAATGCAGGGTGCCACTGGAGTTTCTTTTGTTTTTCCGGTGTTTTGTTTTTTATTTGTTGCTTTTCCGGTGTCTTAGCCGTTGTATTTTTCGATAGTTCTTTTTCCAACTGTTCTCCTTATATTATATGTAGTTTTTGCATTTTTTTCAACGCGCAAAATGATATGGGAGCAAAAGGCATGCTTGCCCCTGTATCATGTAAAATTTATCTGGTTCTATCGTACAAAAATATACAAATGGGATTTCTGGCAGAAACTGCCACTGAAAAAAGATATATTTACCATAACATAAGAACACGATTCTGACAAGGAAAAGTTAGAATTACTTTTGGATTATGATGATGTTCCCCAGAGCCGAGGAATATATAGAGAAAAAGCCACGCAGTAAAATATTTTAACAGCGTGGCTTTACATATTATTTAATATAAACATGGATTCATAGTGCTTCGATGGAATCAATCATCATCAGCAACTACTTTTACCGTATACACAACCGATTTTTTTTCATCCTTGGAATTAGTATAGCTGCAGGTGATCTTTGTTGTTCCTCTAAATCAAAATCGTCCCAGACCTTCTCATACTTGACAGAAGCACCGGACTTCCGGAGAGAGTAATCTTTCTTTGCCTCTGTTACAGATACCTTGATGGTGTCCCCGTAACGATCCTTGTTTTTCCCATATACATAGCACCGGATCTTTGCAGTTCCGGGTTTTACAGCAACAAAATCCATATCATCACCGGTTCTGTATGTGGATGTCCTCTTTGGCATCGAGCCTTACCATATCTGGAAAAAGGATGAGGATCATGCCGCAGGCGATGTAAAGGGTGATATTCCGTTCCAGCCGGATCGTGACCAGCAGGAACAGGTATTTTGCGCATTTGTCAAAGAGTATCCGAATCTGAAATGTATTGCCAGACATGTCCGTTTTGCACACAGCTGCAGCGAAAACAGCCTTCTGGCATATCTGTAGAAAGATGGACAGATTTATGAAAGCAGACGTCTGACCTTTCATATCCTCGACCGGGTCGGAGGCGGAGATGCATTTGTAAGCGGCATTATTTATGGCCTGATGAATGATTATACACCGGAGGATACGGTGAATTTCGGTGTTGCGGCAAGTGCTGTAAAGCATACGATTCATGGGGACGGAAATATTACGGATGATGTTTCTTTGATCCGGCATGTAATGGAAATGAATTTTGATATCAAACGATAAAACGGTGAGGTAATAACATGAATGAATTAGAAGAAAAATTTTATGAAACCGGAGTGGTTCCGGTCGTTGTATTGGAAGATGCAGAGGATGCAGTGCCGCTTGCACAGGCACTGGTCTAAGGAGGACTTTTGAGTGCGGAAGTGACCTTCCGCACCGCAGCAGCAGAGGAGTCCATCCGCCGGATGACGGAGGCTTTTCCACAGATGCTGGTGGGAGCCGGCACGGTGCTTACGAAGGAGCAGGTCGATGCGGCTGCAGCAGCCGGTGCAAAGTTTATCGTAAGTCCGGGATTTGATCCGGAGATCGTAGATTACTGTCTGAAAAAGAAGATTCCGGTTCTGCCGGGCTGCATTTCTCCTTCAGAAGTCGCACAGGCGGTCAAAAGAGGTCTTACCATTGTGAAATTCTTCCCGGCAGAGCAGGCTGGCGGAATTGCCATGATCAAAGCGATGGCAGCACCGTATGTGGGGCTTAAGTTTATGCCGACCGGCGGAATTAACGCAGGAAATTTAACGGAGTATCTTTCCTGTGACAAGATCCTCTGCTGCGGTGGAAGCTGGATGGTGAAAGGGGATCTTGTAAAAGCCGGAGATTTCGGCAATATCAGGGAATTGTCCGCAGAGGCCGGAAAACTCGTGGATACTATCCAGAAATAGTTGGTATTTGATACTGTCTGACCGCATCAGCACCACCAGGCAGGAAGAGAATAAGGAGAATAGCGACGATCCATGGGAACAGTGTGGTAAAAATGTTATACAGGTCTCCCAGTGGATCCTCGCTGTAATCCCAGAAAGGTCTGGCAGGATCATCGATCCAGTAGACATTTATGATTGTCCGCAGATGGGATCTGGTACTGCTTAGCGGAGAACAGGAGAATTTTCTGCAGTACTCCTTTCCGGCTACTGTGTAAGTATACCTTGCCGCCCAGTAATTGTGGTCGGAATTTGACCGGTTGACCGTGATTCTTTTTGCATCTTTTTTTATAATCATTCCTTTTGTGACATGTCCGCGTTCTTTTGCAATTTCAATTTTTCTGCTCAGCCAAACTTTTCTTTTGGCTAAAAACTTCAGATCAATGATGTACAGTGGTATCAGCGATATAACGGCTACAGTTACCTGCCATGGATACTGGCGGATGGCGTTAATGATTTCTTTAAATTCCATGATTTCCCCCTTTTTTGCTTCATATCAGGAAGCGGTTTTGAACACTTTCCCGGTACTGCCGTCTCTTATGAGGTCAGACCATGGAAAGGAATATGGTCTTAGTATCTTTTATTATAGGAAAAAAGGGATTATTTGGCAATAAAAAACAACTGTAAACGTTTTCACATATTAGGCATATCGTTACTGTTCAGAGGTAAACTTGTAACGAGTTCAAATCATTTTTTGTGTATGACAAAAAGACAGATTGCATATCTGCCTCATAACGCAGTATAATGGTAACGAGATTTATGCAACCCGATACATGAAATCCCTATTTCTCTTTGGACGGAGGTGGATAGGATATTTTCGATTGTACCTGACAGGTGTCAGATACTTTTGTATGAGAAGCATGGTCTCTGTTTCGTCACCGCCGTGTTTGAGATATGCCCTGCATATGTTTACTGCGGTGGCAAAATTAATTTTATAGACGTGTTTGGTATTTTTAGATGTTTTTACCACAGCGTGAGAAGTCACTAATATTTTTAAAGTTTTTAGGCATAAAAACAGTGGCTTTCTATGACAGAAAACCACTGAAATGATGCTTAACTGAATGGCATTGAACACAGATTCGTTTATAACATGGATAGTAACCAAAATCTAATTATATATGCGTGTAAATATCACTACGAAGATTAGCAGCCCCACCGGCGCAAATATTGTGCGGTGGGGCTGTGTTTGTTAAAATATGAAATAAAATGCTAGTTTACTGTAACCTCAATTGTTCCGTAAACACCATTGTTTGCGACGACATAGATCACACAGGTTCCTGATTTCAATGCCTTTATTTTTCCGGTTTTCGATACAGAAGCGACGCTCTGATCGGAGGTGTAATATCTGTATGCTGCTACGTGGAGCAGCTCTTTTTTATTGGTGTTTTCGAGTCTGGTGCGGCTCCTGACCACAAATGTATCTCCTGCTTTGAGCCGGATGTTTGTCTGATTGACAGTCACTTTTTTGCGTTCGTTGCTTTCGCGTCTTTTAATGCGACATGGAGCGAATTGGACTTGGCGATGTATACCTTCTTGCCGTCAATCAGCTTGTAGGCGGCTACAAAATATTTGTACCGTCTGTTGTTGTCTAAGCGTCTGCTGGTGACACGGTCTTTTGCCGCTTTTACCGTGGCGAGCTTCTTGTAGCTGCGTTTTCCGTCACAGTATGACCAGTAGCAGTCATATCCGTCTGCGTCCTCATAGGAGCGCCATGAGATAGTGATCTTCCGGTTGCCGCCTTTTCCTGTTGCGAGAAGGATCGGAAGCTTCAGCTTTGATACCTGACTGCCGTTGAGCGCTGACTGATCCTCTGTGTCCGTATCGGGAGTCACCCTGTTCTCGTCATAACCGATCATGTAGACGGAGAGGTGGCTGGTTTTCCAGCTGATCAGCTTCTTTACCGGATCATAGCTGGTTTCACAGCTTTCCCTGTTACCGTTCTCGTCTACATAATAGACCACGATTCCATTGGACTGCTCGCCGGAGCGCAGCTCATAGGGTGTGTGGAGCGTAATCACGCCGCCCATGTCAGAGATGTTTTTGCCGCCGCTGGTGAGCTTGATATCCCACGCGGGCTGGCTGCCCACTGCCTGCTGCTGTAGGGCGCTCAGGGCGCTGTCCGTGGTGCGTTTGATGGATATGGTAATGTCGGTCTGGTTTGTCTGTGCGGTCTTTTTGGACAACGCTTTTTCGTCAAATTCAATGGATGTACCATCGGTAAGTACGATCGAGAGGCTTTCCGCATCATTGGACGGGTCTTTCACCGCATCTGCGATCTGCTTTATGACGCTGGCGGGGAGCTTTACAGTATCGATCTGTTTCTCAAGTACGGAAAAGTCGATGGTCACAACACCTGTTTTCACATCATTGCCAATGACAGTATTCAGTTTGGAGAGGTCAATATCTTCAATCGTGGCAGTCGTGCTGCTGACAGTTGAATCCACCCGGATCGTTTTTTCCTCGCCGGACACCGGGACGGTCACAGAGGTGGAGGGGGTAGTATTACCACCAGAGCTGCCACTGCCAGTGCCGCCGGATGTGCCACCAGAGCTGTTGCCGCCGGATGTGCCACCGGAGCTGCTGCCGCCGGTGCTGCTACCGCCACTGGAGCCGCTGTCTTTTTTCGGGATGTTTTTGCCGTCAGCGAGCTTGGTATTGCAGCCCTTGCAGTAGGTGTCGCCTGTGTAGCCCTCTGTGCTGGTGGTTGCCTCTACGCTGCCGCGTACCTCAGTGCCGCCGGTGTGGTTGGTCATATCCTTGGCGCCGTAAGCTGTGTTACAGACAGCGCATACTGCCGAGCTCTGGCAAGTAGCGATACCGCCGGAGCAGGCATTTGTTTCGGTGTGGCTGCTGTCCTTTGCGCAGGTGCGGGTATGTGTTCCGTCACCGTTGGAGATCCATGCACCCCAGACATGGGTGTGTTCCAAAGCCGGAGCAAGCTCATAGCTGCATACCGTACAGAGCTGCGGAGCATCCTCGGTGGCCGCAGGACCGGGCGTATGCGCGGTAAAAGCAAGCTTCTCATTGCAATTCGGTGTCTGACAGGCGTGCCAGTGACCGCTTGCGTCCTTGCTCCAAGTGCTTGCCGGAACGTGGCTGCCGAGATTACCATAAGGCTTATTACAGGTAGAGCATACTGCTTGGTTCTGGCAAGTGGCTGTGCCACCGGAATGGGCAGCTTCCTCTGCGTGGGCACCACAGCAGGCATACTCTTTCCAGTGTTTGGTGTCGTTTGATTTCCAATCATTATTTAAGATGCCGCTGTGGTGGGCAGGGTCTTTGTCGCCGATTTCAAACGTATCCGCGCCTTTTGCGCCACAGACGCAGGACATATAGTAAGTTGTCCCAGATAGGCAGGTCGCAGAGGACGCCTTATACTGCTCGTTTACGGTCTCTTGGTCGTAGCTATGCGCAGCAATATCCCCTTTGCCTTTGCAGATGGAACACTCATGCCAATGAGAGAAAGAATCTGAACTCCAAGTTGAATTCAAGTTATGCTGACACACGACGAGGTCAGCGGTGCTGTTATTTTGGCTGGTCGCACTGACAGGGGTGCTGTCGTTCTCGTAGCTGAATTTTTCCGGAGCGGCATCGTTTTTGGAACCCGAAGCTATGCGAACATAGTTAGAAGCATCCGGCGTCTTTTCCGTCGTCACACCGATTGGATTGCTGCCGGTCAATGCACCCGCAATAGTGATACATTTGTTGGTTGGCAGATAGACGTTGTTGTCTGCGCCCGCTTTTTTATTGCCACTGATGTCCAAGTTACCGGAAATGTTGAATGTATTGCCGTTAAAATACACGCCGCCGCCGTCGCCTGTCGAGGTATTTCCGGTGATGCTGCCGCCGTTCATTACAAGCGTGCCTTCACTATCGAAATAAATACCGCCGCCATTACCGGTTGCAGTATTATCGGAGATGCGCGCCGATTCGGAAATGGTCATAGTATTACTAGAAGAACCATAGTAAACACCACCGCCCTTTACAGCCGTATTGTTTTCAATCACGCTGTTGCCGGATATGATGAATTTGTAGCTGTTCGTGCGGATGCCGCCGCCAGCTTCGTCCGCTGTGTTATCACGGATGGTGCCGCCGTCTATATTCATAGCACCACCGCCCCACACCATCACGCCGCCGGCGTCTGTTACGGAGTGGTTATTACAGATGATACCGCCGTACATCGTAAATGTGCCACTGGTATGCGCGCATACACCACCACCGCCGTAAGACCCGGTATTTTCATCATAGTTATCGCTGATGGTGCCGCCATACATTTTAAAAGTGCCGTTCTGTACCTCCACACCTGCACCACCAGCCCCCCAGCATTGCGCATCGGCATGATTGCCGCTGATCGTTCCGCCGTACATGGAAAATGTGGCGGCAGTGTTGCTTGACCCGCCAACCCGCACTCCTTTTCCTTTTGCACCGGACGAGTGAGTGATCGTGCCACTGTCTTTACAGTCACAAAGTATGAACTGCGCATTATTGTCGACATTGATGACCTGACTCATCATCTGATAAGCAGTGGAACCCGTTGAGGAACTTATCAGTTTTTTACCATTCAGACAGAGATAGAGCGTGTAGCCTGCTTTTATATCAAGGTAATCGTCTCGTGTCGCATCCTTCTCCAGATAGATATAGGCGGTCTTGGTATCCGCATCGTATGTAATCTCGTCTGTTCCATTCCACGCGGTCCATGTGACAGCGTCACACGTGCCCGTGTGGTCGCCAATATTGGCATGCGTTGCACCGCAGATGGGGTGGCTGTGTGCTGTATCCTCCGCCAGCGCAGGTGCAGGCAGCAGCCCCATCACAAGAGAGGCTGCAATAGGGATCGCTAATAATCGTTTCCAAAGCTTCATGGTTTCTTCACTCCTTCTCCTTTAATGTTTAACTGATGGCTGCTGTGTCAGACTTGACAGCAACCGATGTTTTTTTATAATGGTAGTATAACTCGTTCACCCATGAACGAAGCAAGTGTTTTTTAGGAGGTACCGGATGGAAACAGATACAAAGAGCCTCTTTCAGATCACGGAGGCAGCGCACGCCTGTGGCGTTTCCCGCAGTACATTGATGCGCATGGAGGAAAAGGGGCTGCTCGCGCCTGCCTATGTCGCGCCGGAGAGCGGGCGGCGGTACTACGATAACCACAACATCGCGCGCGTTTTACAGATCGAAAAATTCAAATCCATGGGACTGGGCGCACAGGAGATCGCGGATTATTTTGTCAGGGGCGGCGAGGTGTCGGGGCTGCTCGCGGTGTTGGAGGAACGCCTGCAGGAGCTTTTGCAAGGTGTGGAGGAGCTGCGGCTGCGGGCGGGGGATCACAGCGGTATGTCGGTGCAGCTGACATCACTCCACGCCGTGACCTGCTGTATGAAGAAGTGTATGGGACGTACGGTGGAAGAGAAGTATGCCGCCATGTATGGGTTTTACAGCGAGTGTATCAGAAAGGGCTGTGTGCTTTCTGATGAGCCGATGTTCGTGGTACAGGAGCGGAACGATTATTTGGAGGGCTATATCGGAGAGAAGCCCTATCCCTACTGGGTCTGCGTACCGGTTCGGAAGGAACAGGCACCGGAGGACGCAGTCGTGCTGCCGGCATGCCGTGTGCTGTCCGTGTTGTACTACGGTGAATATGACGAAGGCGTAGATGAGGCATGGCTGACGCTGGGACGCGAAGTGAAGGAGCGGGGACTGACACCTGCCGGTCTGCCGCGTGTGCTGGGTATCGTTGCGCCCTATACGGGGCGGGAGATCGAAGCACGGCGCTACTGTTCGCGGATTGTCCTGCCCGTGAGTGACTGATCTGGATTTTTCTGGCTGCTCAAATATGTGTTTATAGCGGATTTGTACCAGATTTTGCATAATATGTTGCAGTCATTTGAGAGCTAGGTCTTGACCTGAGCTGACTTTAAATGTTATGCTAACACAAATCGGTGGAAGTAAACTGGAAACCTTACAGGAGCAGATAGAAGAGTGAAAACAGAAAGATTAGTGTTGAGAAAATGGACAGAGACCGATGCAGACAGTTTATTTGAATATGCAAAGAATCCGGAAGTAGGACCTGTTGCAGGCTGGCCTCCGCATAAAAGCGTAGAAGAAAGTAAAGAAGTAATCAGAAATGTATTCAATGCACCAGAGTGCTATGCAATTTGCGAAAAAGAGAATAATATTGCAATTGGTGCAGTGGAATTGAAACTGAATGGTCATACGGATATGACACAAAGAGACGATGAGTGTGAACTGGGGTACTGGCTTGGACAACCATTTTGGGGAAAAGGCTATATGCCGGAAGCTGCCAGGGAACTATTACGGCATGGATTTGAAGATCTTGGCATGACAACAATCTGGTGTGGCTATTATGATGGAAACCAAAAATCAGAACGTGTACAGCAAAAATTAGGCTTTGTTTTTCATCATACCTGTAGCGAAGTCCCGGTGCCTCTTTTAAACGAAGTAAGAGTTGAACATACGAATATAATGACAAAAAAGCATTGGGAGGAAATATGTAGCCGCTAATCATATTGTTTTGATCTGCAAGAAGGAGTTTTATGCTTTCGTTTACTTTTGCTTTTTGGGTGCAAAATCCTTCATGCCAGGAATAGCACCTCCGGCTACAGCCCAGAAATACAGGCTTGCCACACTGCAATACGGACTTAATCTCCGCCGGTATTTTTCGAACAGTTTGCGGTCAATTTTTCTGTGGTGATAAACCATCCGCATGCCGCGCTGGATTGCCAGATCACCAAAACTCAATACATTTGGACGCTGCATACAAAACAACAGAATCATTTCCGCGGTCCAGACACCAATTCCCTGTAAAGAAGATAATTCTTTTATGGCTTCTTCGTCCGATTTTTTCCAGATTCCGTCAATATCAAAAGTTCCGTCCTTTACTTTTCGGGCAAAATCGGTAATATACCCTGCCTTTCTGAAGGAAATTCCCAGTGACTGTAAATTGGAAACTCCGGCACTCAGTATGGTATCTGCGTTAATGATACCATACTGATCCTTCATTCGTTTCCAGATGGTTGCCTGTGCTTTTGTTGAAATCTGCTGACCGATGATATGATGAATCACGGCTGAAAATAAATCAGTGTCAACTTCCCGTTCAATCATTCCGATTTTATCGATAATTTCTGCGAGGCGTTTATCTTTCTGTTTGAGGTATGTAATCTCTTTTTCTCCGTATGCAAAAAACATTTTTATCGTCCTTTTTATAACTGTATTGTAATAATTTACCATATTATTATATCACTTAACAGGACAATAAAATTATAAAAAGGAAAAATCATAATAGCCATTAAAATGATTTTATTTTATCTATAAAAACAATTATTTTGATGACTATTTCTTTACTTAGATAAAAAAAAGGTGTTAAATTGTGTTATTGATTGAAATGCTCAATCATGATATGGATTATGTTGTGTCCCTAAAAATCCCCCCCCGAAGAAATTGCGATTCGGATGTGGTATATGTACAAAAATAAGCCGTGTACATTGATTGATGTTGATGAGGCAAAAAAAAATTGTGCGAATAAAAATTATGTGGATAATGTGCAATTTACCGCGTTTGGAAGTAATACCGAACCGAGTATTGCAGATTATGAAGATTTTTTGGAATCAAGGTGTTTGCCAAGACCGAGAGATAGAATAAAACTGGAATTAAAAGAATTAGATATCCCTTTTTATGATCCCTATTTAATTATAAAAAAAAACGCAGGGGCGAATGGCAGAAGGAGTATAATCAAATGACTATTCGAAGAGCAAACGAAAACGACATCCCAAGACTGCTGGAACTGTTAGAGCAGGTGCTTCAGGTCCATGCAGATATCCGGCCGGATATTTTTATCCCGGGAACCACAAAATACACAAACGAAGAACTTGCACAGATGATAAAGGATGATACCAGACCGATTTATGTTGCAGCAGATGAGAATGACAACTGTCTCGGCTATGCATTCTGTCAGTTGCGGGAGCAGCCATTTTCCAACAATATGGTGCCGTTTACCTCGCTTTTTATCGATGATCTGTGTGTCGATGCAAGTACCAGAGGACAGCACATCGGAGAGAAGTTGTTTGTGCATGTAAAAGAGGAGGCAAAGCGTTTAGGCTGCTATGAAGTGACGCTCAATGTCTGGGCGGGAAATACCTCGGCGGAGAAATTTTATGAAAAGATGGGGCTGAAAACCAAGGAGCAGCAGATGGAGTATATTTTATGATAAATATCCGAAGTGCAAAACAAATGGATCTTGCCCGGATTGAAACGATATACAACCACATTCATGATGAGGAAGTTGGCATTGTACCGTGCGTGTTTAACGGGATTCCGGATGCACAGCTTGTGTGTCTTGAAAAATACCGGCTAATCTAAAATAAAACTTTAGATTAGCCGGTATATTTTTATTGATTTTGTATATATTAACGACTATAATAAAATCAGAGTTTAGATTAGCCGGAGGTTTGTTATGCCATATATACAAAGAGCGATAACGCCAATATTGAAACAAAGAGTGTCTACCAGCAAGTGCATGTTACTGGTAGGAGCCAGACAGGTCGGGAAATCAACACTTATAAAGCATGAATTCAAGGATTTTAACCGGGCAAATTTTGATGACAGACTGACAAGAATGCAGGCGAAGGAAGAACCTAAATTGTTTTTTTTAAACAATCCACAGCCGCTTTTTATAGATGAGGTTCAAAAAGAAAGCAGTATTCTGGAAGATATCAAGCAGATTGCCGATGAATCGGATGAGCGAGGGATGTTTATTCTTTCCGGTTCTCAGAAACTTGAACTTATGAAAGGCATGAGTGAATCGTTGGCAGGAAGAGTGTCAATCTCAGAGCTTACCGGATTATCCATGCGGGAGATTTATGGTGTAAAATTTAACCGGCATTTTATCCCAACCGATGCATATATCAAAGAACGTGAAAAAGAGATTGTAAAATATGACAATATATGGGAAATTATCCACAAAGGATCTTATCCCGAGCTTTATGATATAGACAGGGACTGGCAAGAATATTATTCTTCTTACGTTGCAACTTATCTGGAGAGAGATATCAATGAACTGGTGGCGGCAGATGGTATTACATTTACCAAATTTCTGACGGCAGTTGCTGCAAGAACAGGTGAACTTCTCAATTATTCCAACATAGCAGGAGACGTCGGGGTAAGTGAGCCGACAATTAAGAACTGGATATCTATTTTGGAAAGAACCGGAATTGTATATCTGCTCCAGCCGTATAGTGCGGGCGCACTTAAAAGGGCAATAAAGACACCAAAACTTTATTTCCGGGATACCGGACTGGCATGTTATCTTACCAGATGGCTTACTGCCGATACATTGAAATGTTCAGCGGTTGCAGGGAATATGTTTGAGACATTTGTAGTGTCTGAAATTTTAAAATCCTATTCCAACGAGGGCAAAGATTACAGATTTAACATTTTTTATTACAGAGGGAAAGACAGAAATGCTTCCGGTGAAAACGAAATTGATCTTGTGATAGAGGAGGATGGAGTCTTATATCCGGTCGAGATTAAAATGTCCGGCAATCCCAAGGCAAGTATGGGAGCAACGAATCAGGTACTGGATAAGGTAAGTGATAAAAAAAGAGGTCTCGGAGTTATTTTATGTCTGATTGATAAAAAGACATATTTAAGAGAAAATCTTGTTGCATTACCGATCGAATTTATATAAAAGGGGTGATCCCATGATGCTAATGTGTAAAAACACACCTGTTTACGACATAGAGAAAGAAAAAACATTAAATTATAATCTTCTTCCGGGGCTGATGCAGCAAAAAGGTGCAGACAATCACACCTTCACAAAATGGATGAAATACCGCTATTCCTCAGGTACCAACACGATAGCACGGAAATTAAAGGGCATCACATTCGGACAGGGAGCGCGTATGCACATTAACCGTGAGACCAGAGCGTTGAGTTTCATCGACTGTTACTGGACAAAAGCTGAGGATGATTCGATATGTTTTGAGGAGATTAGTCCGTATTACAAACCATTCTGGGACGGAAACGAAGAATTTACGGGACAGGCGGCACCGACACTCTACGTGGGTGGTGCACTGTCAAAGGAATGGAAACAGGACGGAAAGCTCTACAAATATGGCGATATTTCCGTGGAACTGCAATGTATTAAGCTTTGCAGGGAATGCGGAATTTCTGTAGAAAGAGCAGATGAGACAGACGGAGGAATCGCAATTTCTAATATAACTTCCCCAAAGGTGATGCTTGAGCAGGCAGATCAGTCGGGAAGAATTGATCCGGATGATTTTGATGAGCAGACGATTATAGATCTGTTTGGAAAAGCCGGAGCGCAAATGCTTATTATAGATGCGATAATCGGAAATGGAGACCGGCATGCAGGTAATTTTGGCTGGATTAGAAATACGGATACCGGAGAGTATGTGTGCATGGCACCGTTGTATGACTTTGATCATGCATTAGACAGCACATTAGAGTCTGACCGGCTTTTAACAGATGCGGTTAAATTTTGTATGCCGTATGAGGATGAGATAGTGCGCATTGCGGGTATAGCCCAGGGATCGGAAAACGAAGTATTTAAGAAACGGGCGCAGAGCATTATGAAGTTGCTTGATGCCGGAAAATGAGGTAGTGATGTACCTGAATTCGGAAATATTTTCTATGAAGCAAAAATCAGAAAACAATTGGTGCCTGACACAATAAACAACGGGCGAGACAGGCATAGAACAAAGAATTATGCAGCTTTTTCCACCTCAAATTTCCAGATATGCCGGATTTGTGGCAAAAGTCGATCCATATCCCAGTGTTTTTCGCTGTTTTTGGGGCTGTTGGGATCATTGACGACAACGCGTCCTTCGGAATCGATGCCGGTGAGAACAATGAAATGTCCACTATAAGTAAAATCTCCGGGCAGCATGGAGCAGATCATCGGGGTGGATGAGGTAAGATTTTGCCGGATATAATCGTTATTTATGGTTCCCTCTGTGGATGTAAGGCCCAGCTTTTTTGCACCTGCAGTCATCAGATCCCACGAAGTGCCCTGTCCACTGATATAATAACCCTGTTTTTGCGAAAATTGTGCCACTTTATAAGGATTCCACGTTGCTTTTCCAGTTAATCCGCAGATAACCATAGAAAGTGAAGTTGGACCACAACCATTGACACCAAGGAAATTGCTGCCATATGTTTTGTACCCCCATCGCTTATCCCACTGGATGAATAGAGGAATGTTGTCTTTTCTTACTTCGTGTGACATATCAAGGTCAAAGGATTTGTTTTTGTATTTGTGATAATTTTCTACAAAATCGGTTGCTTCCGGATATTTTTGCTCAAACTCGATAAGAGAATCCGGGAGTTGTTCGTGCATGGCTGTTTCGTAGGATTGATGGGAATAAAATCCGATGATGATGAAAAATATTAAAAATAATGGTAGAAAAATTTTTCTTTTGCGTTTCTTTTTTTTCTGTTTCATTATACGGTCTCTTTTCTTTTGTTTTCCTAAACGGATAGCTTAATCATAGCATATATGTTTTAAAATAAGTCTTAATATTTCTTAACAAATCTTAACATTTTTACAGAGTGATATTATGTTATAAAAATATGGTACAATACTATATAAATTAAATAATGCTTGATAAATGGGAGAAAATATGGATGAAATAACAATTTTGATTATTGAAGATGATGAAGATATCCGGGAAAGCGTAAAGATATTGCTGGAAAACGAGGGTTTTCATGTAATTGAAGCGGATAATGGAATGGATGGGCTGCACCAGATTTCAGAGGATACGGATCTTGTTATTTTGGACATTATGATGCCTGGGATTTCTGGCATCAAAACCTGTGAACAAATACGCAAGATTTCCTATGTGCCGATTTTATTTTTGACCGCAAAAAGCAGTGAGAATGATAAAATTATCGGATTTACAGCCGGGGCAGATGATTATCTGGTGAAACCATTTTCTTATGCAGAATTGCTGGCAAGGATAAAGGCATTGTTGCGTCGAAAACAGGTTTATACTTGTGGAAACATGAAAGAAAATGGACAAAATGTGTGGATAAAAAAAGGAGATCTGAAGATCAATACTACAGGAAATAAAGTATTTTCAGGGGATGAGGAGATTTACCTGACGGAAACAGAATATGAAATTTTGTCATTAATGCTGAAATACAGGGGAAAAATTTTTTCCGTACAAAACATATATGAGAGCGTCTGGCAGGAGCCGTTTTTCAATAATTCTGCAAATACCGTTATGGTTCATATTCGAAAATTGAGACTGAAAATTGAAAAGAATCCGCAGAAACCGCAAATTATACAAACGGTGTGGGGGAAAGGATACCGCATTGAATAAACGAAAAAGAAAACATCTGATGGAAAAAATGATCGGAATTCTGCTGTTGGGATTTTTTCTTGCACTGCTGTTGTTTTTGCTTATATTTTTTATGGGAAATGGAGCATTAAACCGGTATTTTGAAAGTTCTATGTATCGAAGAAATGTTTCTAAGGAAACCATAGCAATGTTTCAGGAATATGTATCCAGACATCATCTGGCGGCTTCCGACACGGAGCGTATCCGGGAGTGGGCAAAAGAAAACCATATTGGGTATTTTACGATTTCAAGAAAGCGCATGCTGCTTTACGATAATTATTACGCACTTCCAGTTGCCTTGGATCGTACAAAATCAGAGCAATTACACTATACATGGCAATATTTTCAAGAAGTATCGTTTACAGATGGGAATGCAGATGTATTTATATATGTGAATCGTGAGCGAAAGTATTATATCCTGGTAGATGTGGCTGCGGCACTTTGTGGTGTGCTGGTCTGGATTGGAGTGTTTGCGTTTGGTGTAAGCGGATATGTACGGTACATCAGGCAATTGAGTGGGGAAGTAGCGAAACTGGAAGATGGATTATGGTCGGTGGATTTTACTATAAAAGGAGAGGATGAGCTGACAGATCTGGCACGCGGTCTGGAGCATATGAAAACAGTTCTTTTGGAGAAGGAAGAAAAAGAACGAAATATGAAAAAGGCACAGAATAAACTGGTTCTGGGGATGGCACATGATTTGCGGACGCCATTGACTGCATTAATGGCATATCTTGAAATTATAAAAAGAGAACCCGAACACGATAAGGTGAAACTTTATGTAAAGAAAACAGTGGGAAAAGCGATTCAGATTAAAAATCTTTCAGATCAGCTATTTGAGTTTTTTCTTATCAATTCAGGGCAGCAGCCACAGATGGAAAAGTCGGAATCCATAGCTTTTGTAATGGAGGATTACTGTTCGGAATTGTGCAATGTATTGCAGACAAATGGCTATACGGTTACACTGGGATGGAAACAGTGGGAGGAAGTAAAGATAAGTGTTTGTTATGATTATATCGGACGCATTATGAATAATTTGTTATCCAATCTTTTGAAGTATGCAGACAAGACAAAAGAAATCCTGTTGGATATGGGAATTTGTCAGGACGAGTTTTTCTTTTCCATTATGAATGCAGCGGCAAATAAAGAACAGGATCATAGAGGAACGGGAATTGGGGTTCATAATATTGAAATCATGATGGAGCAAATGCAGGGCAGATGCGAAGAAGAATGTGGGGAGGAGTCTTATCGGATCTGCCTGTATTTTCCATTAGAAAAATCAGAAAATTCATAAAGAGACTTTCACCTTCTCATTGATATTCAGGCAAAGATGTCTGAGGGAAAATCGGCTGGTTATGAAAAAAGACAGCAAGAACAGGAGCCACGGCTTGTACTCAAATCAGAGTACAGGTCGTGGCTTTTCATACTATGAAATTTAATAGCAACTTATAAATTTACTAATATCTTGTGATAAACGAGCAATTCTCCTAAAATGTATTTGAACCATTGGTGTCTGACACAATAAAGAGTATTACCGTGACTGCCCCTTGCGGTAGTACATGTAGGAGTAGATCACCGGAAAAATGCACGGGAGGATGGCGAGCGCCATAAGCACCCAGATATTCTGGAACGGCGTGGTGACGATCAGAAGGAGCCCTCCGATCACCATGCATTTTCCACCGAACCGGTGCGTGTGATACCAGTTATCGGCATCATTCAGCGCCCACGAAATGCGGAAGCCAATGGTGTAATTCGGCTTTACCGTCGGCAGGAAGTTGCCTAATATCAAGTATAAAACTCCGATGAGCAGCCCACAAAGAAAACCAATATCAAACTGATACCCTAAATTATACCCATAAACCGTGCTGCATACAATGATGGAAAATACCGGGCAGATCCACAGGACAATAAAGAATATTTTTTTGTTGATGCTATTTGCCTTGGGATCAATGTTCGTTGCGATCACGCATACCAGATGCAGGATCAGCATGATCACCGGAAGCCCGAACACTGCAAAAGCCTTGGATGAGTAGCCGTCCGGTTCGTTGCCTGTGCTCCAATGGGTTGCAACGGAATCCGGAAGCTGCTTCCACAAAAGCAATCCGATAAGGATCGGGAGCAGCGTCGCAATCGATGTGAGTAATATCATTTTTTTATGTTGTCTGATCATGGTCATTTCCTCCTTTTAATTCAGTGATCCATAGCATGATCTCCTCAAGCACGGTGGTGTTGAGCTCATAATAGATGAATTTTCCTTCCCGCTCGTCGCGGATCAGGTCTGCCTCCTTCAAAACGGACAGGTGCCGGGAAACCGCCGCACCGGAAATCGAAAAATGGTCGCCGATCTCGCCCGCAGACAGCCGTGATTTCTTGAGCAGATTAAGGATTTCGCGCCTTGTTGGATCGGCAAGCGCGCGAAGCGTATCCTGCATTCCCAAACTTATCCCTCCTACGCTTAACATTTAACTTAATTGTTAAATGTATTATAACATAATACGTGTGGTTTGCAAGGGGAAATTAAAGTGTTTTTTGTAATTGCTCCCATTCATGTTTTAATAATTGATATTCTAAGCGGGTTTTCATTTTACCATCGTGCCATTCATAATCAATATGCTCGGCTTCTTTTATTAACCCGTTTTTCTGCATAACCCTCTCGGAGCCCTTATTCTCTGCCAGACACCCGGTTGTAACTCTGTACACATTGTCTTGTGTGAAGGCATATTCCAGAACCTTCTTCAATGCCTCCGAGGTGTAGCCATTCCCCCAATGCCTCGGATATGTAAAATAGCCCAGATGGACAAGCTTTCCTACCGGAGTGTCGGCTTCAACCGTATACCCGATGCTGCCAACCTGTTCGTGCGTGTCTTTCAGCTCCATGTGACAGAAATAGAATTTCCGCTCCGGGGATTTCATGTCAGACAGGACTTCCGCGAAATCCCGTCTGGCTTCCTCAACGGAATGCAACTGTATGTCCTGCAGATAGTACATGGTCTCGGCATCCATTTTCAATCTGCTGTATGCCTCAAAATCCTTCTCTGTATAATCTCTTAAAATAAGTCTGGGGGTTTGTAGGTTTATCATTACAGCGCCATACTAGTATCTTACCTTCACGCCGTCGACTTCCGCTGTTTGATAAGGGAATTTCTGCAGCAAATCAAACAGTTCTGAAAGCATTGCTATTGAATATTCCGGTATTTCATCATCCGACTGTGGTTCGTAGTATGCACCGAGTCCACGCTTAGTGTATAATTGGTGCCTGACACAATAAACACAGGTATAGCTTTAAACTATGACAAACCGCCAAAGAAAGGTATTATACAAATAAACTCTGAGATGGTAGGATAACCTCAGCAAAACAAACAGACAAAAACCAGAAAAGAAACAGGAGGTTATCGGATAAATGAGCACATTAAAGACACCATTTCGTTATGATTTTGTAGGAAGTTTTTTAAGACCGGAAAAATTAAAAGCTGCAAAGAAAGCTTTTGAGGAAGGAACCATCACAAAGGAAGAACTCGACCGCATCACCGATGAGTGCGTGACAGAAATCGTTGCAAAGCAGAAAGCAGCAGGCTTCCATGCGATCACCGATGGAGAGTTCCGCAGAAAATTCTGGCACCTGGATTTTATGTGGGGATTTGAAGGCGTTGCCCACGAGAAAGATGGCGGCGGTGTACAGTTTAACGGAGAGATGGCAGATCTTGAAGCAACTTATCTCGTAGGAAAGGTAAAAGCAAAAGTACATCCGTTTGTAGAATACTTTAAGTTTTTAAAGCAGTTCGAAGATGAGCAGACCGTTGCAAAATATACGATTCCGGCACCGGCACAGATGTATCAGCAGATGATCGTTCCGCAGAACATTGAGCAGACAAGAAAATTTTATGCAACCGATGAGGAACTGATCGAGGATATCGGAAAGGCATATCAGGATGTAATCAAACAGTTTTATGCAGCCGGATGCCGCAATCTGCAGCTGGATGACTGCACCTGGGGCGCAATTGTCGGAGATGCCGCAAAGCAGAGATATCAGTCACTCGGGGTTGATATTGAAGAGGTAAAGGCTCGGCTCTTAAAGGTGAATAACCTTGCACTCGAAAACAGACCGGAGGATATGGTGATCACTTCCCACATCTGCCGCGGAAATTATCACTCTACATTCTTTACCAGCGGCCCATACGACTCCGTGGCAGATTACGTGTTTGCGCAGGAGCATGTGGATGCACTGCTTTTGGAGTATGACGATGAAAGATCCGGTGGTTTTGCACCGCTTGCAAAAGTGTCTCCGGACAAAAAAGTTGTACTTGGTCTGATCACAACCAAAAAGCCGGAACTGGAAGATAAGGATAAGGTGATCGTAAGAATTCATGAAGCAGCAAAGTATATTCCGCTGGAGCGTCTGTGCCTGAGTCCGCAGTGTGGATTTGCATCCTGTGAGATCGGAAACAAGCTGACCGAAGAGCAGCAGTGGGCAAAACTTGCACTTGTGAAGGAAATCGCGGAAGAAGTGTGGAAATAAAACCGAAAAAAATAGGTGAGAAATTTTTTTACCGGTTACTGTTTACAGGGAAACCTGTGGATGGTAACCGGTTTTCTGTTAATGACAGGAAACAAAATCAAAGAAGGCAAAAAAATAAGAAATTGTTGTAAAATAAAAACCTGAAGCTGGCACTTCAGGTTTTTATTGACCCACTTGGAATCATAATCACTTTTCTTATTTCTGTATTGGCATCTGTAGCTGGCTACTACATTTCTCCGTAATGAACTTTAGAACCTTGGGAGCTGGCACTCCCAAGGTTTTTTAAATAATATGTCATAGAGTTAGCATAAAAGACCGTAAAATATATTACAGACCAAGTGAAAATAAATCTGCGGTTACACTTTGGCTGGAATAAAATATAAAAAATGCTAACACCTTCCGCAATTGGTACATGGCACACATCCCCGGTGCATAAGCTTTGGACGCCAGTCGGAAATCTGTGTGTCATCCCCGGATTTCCAATGTCCGGTATGATAACGGTCGGACACGGTCAGTGTCGCGTGTTCCTGCCGGATTACAAGTGGATATAATGTAATCTGCTCCGGCTGCATACAGTTTTGATGCAGTACCGGAGCATAGTTATGTCCATTTACGGTAATCTGCTGATCGTAGGTTACGATCTCACAGATATCATTTTTTTGTGTAATTGTGGGTGTTTTTGCACATACATATTGTTTTGGAATTTCATAAGTGCCTATCGTGAAAGTTCCGGCAATCGTTTTTATGTTCTGCATGATGGCAGGCCTCTTTACTATTTTATAATCCCTTGTATTATAGTATTAAAATTGAATAACTGTAAAGGAAAATTTTTTATATTTTTTTAGAATTGCTTTGGGATCTGTTAAGTTTTGTCCTCCATACTTACAGACGCATTTAGAAATGAAAACATCTGGAGAAGGTGGCATTTTAAAACGTTATCTGCTATGATAAATAAAAATAATGAAAAGCACAAAACCGTGGAAAGTGGGTAGAACTATGCAAAAACAGGTTGGAATTGGCAAATAGGATTTTGCAGCATTAAGAGAAAGTCAGTGCTTTTACATTGATAAGACAGATTTCATACGGCAGTGGTGGAACTACAGGGATGATGTTACGCTGATCACACGTCCAAGACGTTTTGGCAAAACCCTTAATATGAGTATGCTCAACTGCTTTTTTTCCAATAAATATGCAGACAGGGGAGATTTGTTTGAAGGAATTGATATCTGGAAAGATTCCGGGTATCGGCAGATTCAGGGCACATATCCTGTTTTATATCTCAGTTTTGCATCGGTAAAAGCGGATAATGTATCTGATGCAAAAAAACAGGTCAAATCCCGGATTGTAAGTCTGTATCAGGATTTTGAATATCTGCTCGAAAATGAAAAACTTATGGAATCCGAAAAAATGGCATACCGGCACATTCTGACAGAGATGGCGGAAATGGATGATGTTACCGCGTGTGACAGTCTTAATTATTTGTGCAGATATTTGGAGCATGCATATGGAAAAAAAGTAATTATTTTACTGGATGAATACGATACGCCGATGCAAGAAGCGAATGTTTACGGTTATTGGGAAGAAATGACTTCCTTTTTGCGTAATCTGTTTCATGCGACATTTAAGACAAATAAGTATTGTATAGATGGTTTACCAAATCGGAAATTGTGAGGGTAATTATGATAAAGTTTTTGAATGATATCAGGAATGTAGAAAAACCAATATCTAATAATAGAAAAATTATAAATACTATAGCTGTATTGTTCCTTGGAATAGCTTTGGGGACTTTTTCAAAATTTTTGGATTTTCGTCAAGCTGAACTTCCCAGTGTGCTTATGGCAATAGATGGAGCATTAGATGTTCATAATTTCCTTGGACGTTTTGCAATCTGGGTATTGATTGCACTGTGTATTTCTATTTATAGCAATTCTGCAATAAGAGCAAGCATTAATGTTTTTGCATTCTTTATTGGTATGGTTGCAAGTTACTATTTGTATTCAAACTATATTGCAGGATTTTTTCCAAGAAGTTATGCGGTGATTTGGTTTGGATTTACAGCTGTTTCTCCATTATTGTCTTTTGCCTGCTGGTATGCAAGGGGGAAAAGCAAACTGGCACTTATACTATCGGCGCTGATTTTGGCAGTATTGTTCAATATGTGCTTTGTATATGGATGCTGGTATTTTAATGCAAAATCTGTTTTGGAAGTGATAGTCATTATTATTGGACTTATTGTTTTGAGGAGAGACACATTGAGGAGTTCTGCGCTAATGGGAACGATTAGTATAGTTCTTGCAGTTTTACTTGATATGGTTATTCCATTTCATTTTGGATAAACAATTCCAGTTTGCCGCACTCGTTCCCGGCAAAAGGCAGCGCACAAAACCCACATAAAGGAGATGCTTCCCCATGGAATACAAACGTTTTGGCAATAAGATCATTGCACGCATCGACAAGGACGAGGAGATCCTTGAACAGGTCAAAGAGCTTGCCCTGAAGGAAAACATCCGCCTTGCCGCCGTGCAGGCGCTGGGCGCCACCAACAGCTTTACGGTGGGCGTATATAATGTGGTAGAAAAGCAATACTACGCCAACAGCTTCAGCGGCAGCTTTGAGATCGTGTCCCTGACCGGCACCATCAACACCATGAACGGTGCGTTCTACACCCACCTGCACATGAGCGCCGGAAACGACAAGGGCGAGGTGTTCGGCGGGCATCTGAACCGGGCGGTGGTCAGCGCCACCTGTGAGATGGTGGTGGATGTTCTGGACGGCACAGTAGACCGCCAGTACGACCCCGTTACCGGGCTGAACCTGTTCAAGTTCTGAGCTTTGCCGTAAAACGAACCAAGGCCGCCGCGCGATGTCTGCGCAGCGGCCTTTTGCTTATAGCTCTTCCTGCCGGGTATAGGGCTCCATGCCGTGGTCGGCAGGGTCATAGTATTCCAGCAGGGTAATGTAGGTTTCCAAAAAGTGACACAGCACTGTTTTCAGGATGCCGCTCAGCTGCCCCTTTACCGTGATGGTGGACAATACAAAGTCTGACACCAGCTGCAGCGTCTCCGGGTCCAATTCAAAGCACAGACCGACCGCCAGCATAGGGATGACGATCTGCTGCGCCTGCAGCGGCACCGCGCTGCCAAGCTTTTCCAGCACCGGGCGGCTCAGCGCCGAAGCCGCCTGTACGCTGCGCTCCACCTTTTCCTGTGGGAAGCGCCGCATCAGCTCCATGCTGCGCAGCTGTGCCACCACGGCAGCATCGTCCCGTATGATGCCCCGGGTCACTTCTTCCTCCGTGCGGGTGGTCGCGCATTGCAGCATACAGCGCATGGCATCCTCGTAGTCCTCGTGATAGGTCTGACGGCTGCCGAACAGGGTCATCATGGACTGCAGCATGGCATCGGTCTCCTCGGTGACGGCCAGCCGCCCGAAATCCAGCGGTGCGCCCTCCATCCCTGCGCTGCGGTCGTTCAGCGCCTGCAGTTCCTCCGGGACAACTGTAGCGGGCAGAAAACGGTCGTTGCCGTTGCGGTAGAAGCCCCACTCTGCGGGCAGCACCCGGGGG
>OIDK01000085.1_pt1 | contig 45433 bp, 38 predicted proteins | sample 1581551 | NCBI WGS metagenome assembly OIDK01 (sample SAMEA3882522, study PRJEB24775) | human gut metagenome | biome: human-associated habitat; feature: intestine environment; material: feces | place: Netherlands | collected 2009/2010
TTCTTCTGCCGCTTCGTTTGCGATAAAAATGCCGAAATTGTACAGAATCAGGCGGAAATAGATTTCTTGTGTATTCTCAGTGGTTTTGATCTTAACAACGCGAAACAGCAAGAAATAAAGATGACTGTGGTTTTTCCTAAGAAGCTCATAAAAATGAGGGGTATTTTTACTGGGATTGATGTAGCGGTAAACATCTGACTGGCTTTTCATAATATTTGTGGCTTTATCCGTAAAAAAGCGCTTTATCGTAACATCGAATTCTTCAAGATCATCTGGAAGCTCAGATGCATAATAAGAAAGAATACTTTTCGGGGAAGATGGCGATTTTACACGGAAAACGTAACCCAGGTTTTTGAGCTCACAGTGGAACAGGAGATCATAGGATTCGTAACCGCGGTCTGCAGTTATAATATATTTTTGCGGATCATCGGGTGTGAAATGATCCAGCATGGAGTGGAGCGCTTCACGCTCATCCGGCTGCTGTCCGGGCTGTATGACGACATCAAGGAAGGCTTTGCTGATAACATCAACAAAACCATTTAAGTGCATGTGGTTGTAACCTTTATAGTCGATAAGCCGGGGCTTATTATAGTCCTCGATAATATCAGAATTGGTAGCATAGACAACGTGGCACCCATCGCAGGCGAGAATACAATGGTCTTTGAATTTGTCCGTAGTGGATGGAAAAGAAGAAGAGAATTCCGAAAAAAGGTATTCAAAAGCAGAGAGGGAAATCTGTCTGCGGCGCTGGCAGAAAGCAGACTGTGAAGGGATAAGGTCAGGGTCCAGGTAAAAGTAATCCATGATCTCATCATTCGTGCTGCCTTTCCCCATGCTTATGATCAGACGCATGGTATCATAAAAAGATAGTTTCCCAAGATGCTGGCGTGTAAAATCGTGGCCAGGATTTTTGGAAAAGAGCCAGTGATGTTCAGCCATGGATAAGATGATAGAATTCAATTTTTCTTTTACATTCGATGGATAATAGTTTATAATAAAAATGTGCTTTCTTAGTTTTATTAGGGAGAAATCAATTCCCTTTATAAAAGAGGAGATTGCACATTTTTTTATTGCTCATGTAATGGAGGTCGGGTCATTTTGTTGGATGATATTATGGATAATGAAAAGTATACAATCGCGCAAAAACTATACGAATTTTATGTGATGAATGACAAGTATCTAGCTGTTCAGATGCCGGATGGACGTTATATTCCAAAAAGAATTACGTGTACACCATTACTCATTTATGACATGCTGAATAAAGGGGCTTCTTTTGGCATGTATCAGCAACAGTATAGAAGATCATGGATCAAGTGGATATGCCTGGATTTTGATTGCAAAGAGGGTGGTCAGCTGGAAGGGTTAGTAGAAAAGTATGTTATTCCAGCTGCGAAACGATTGGAACAGCTTGGAATCCATTATTTGGCAGAGTTTTCAGGACGAAGAGGTGTGCATCTTTGGATTCACACCAAGGGAATGATTACAAAATCCCAAGGGTATAGCATGATCGAAGAATTGACAGGGGCATATCGACTGAAATTATCTGCAGATACAAAGTATGGTTTGGATATTTTCCCGGCAGTTGCTGGAGGGGGAATGAAATTAGGGAAACAGGTAAAACTTCCTTTGTCAGTGCATCGTAAAGGTGGACGCTCTTTTTTTATTCCAGATGTTATTAATGTGAAAGTAGATGATTGGATACATTTGCCTGAACAGTTGGATTTTTGGAAAATACAGGATGATATTTTGGAAACCTATATACCAAATGATTTGGAATATCTTTGGAAATGCCTGAATATATCGCCAGAGAAAGAAGAATCAGACAAGGGGCTTTTATACAAGAAAGAGTATTTGGTTGCAAACAGGATGTTTTCTTTAGAAGAGATCCGAAGTTGTTGTAAAGAAAGTTCTGTTTTATATGTTATTATGAAACGTGCAGAAGAAGGTAATTTGAAATATTTGGATCGCCTCGTATTAGTTGGATGCTTTCGCAATTTTTCTAATGGTGCATTATTGTGGGATATTTTGAAACAACAGCATAATTTTAAAGAAGATATTACACGACAATATTTAGATAAATTAAAGAACCGGTATTATCCGATTACAATGAGATATTTGTATGATCTGTATGGACAAAAACTGGAAGAAAATATTGATCCGCAGATTACTTTGGCAGAATACATTGCGGATAGATTAGATATTTCGATTGAAAAAATCCAGCAGAAAGAGGTTTTGTCTCAGAAAAAGGTAGAGAAGGATATAAAATATTTTCAAATGATACAAAAAAAAGAACTTCAATATATGAAATATGATGATGAGGTTTTATCGGTAGATGATTATCTGGAATTATCTGGATTGTGTCAATTTGATTTGTTGAGTATTAAAAGACAATTTGAAGCGGTTATAGAAGGGAATATTACGGAGCACGATTTACCTGTCAAATATACTATGTATGAGAGAATGGAGGAAGGGAAGAATGAACCGCGAATACTGGTATCTTTATGTCCGTATGATCGAGTACTTACGACAGCATTAATCTATGAACTTATTGAAAACATGGGACAGAGATTTCATTCGTATAGCTATAACCTGAATTATTTTTATGAGGCAGGTTCTGTTTTTATGCCTTGGTACGACTCCTGGAAAAGGTTCCAACAAGACGTTGAAAATTATTTGTTCTTAGATTTTTTTAGTGAAAATGGAATTATTAAGCTGGATCTGACAAAGTTTTACGACTCAATTTATATTCATGCGTTGTTTCGGCAGATACAGGAACAGGGAAATCAAACAGAAAATGAAGAAAAGAAAAAACGAATAGATGCAATATTACGTTATCTTGGGAATTACACAGAAAAGTTAATGTTACAGATGAAAGGAAATATTCGAGGTGTGCCACAGGGACCGGCATATGCCAGAGTGTTTGCAGAACTTTTTTTGACGGCGGTGTTGGATTCGTTTTGCAGAAAATATCATTATACTACGGAAACGTGTAGAATCATGCGATATGTGGATGATATGTTCATTGTTTATCGTGGGATAGACGGAAATCAATTATTAAATCGATTTTCAGAATATATTTTTGCCAGAGGATTGGAAATAAATAGGAGTAAGACCTTAATCTATGAATGCATTGGTGATATGTCGGAGAGGGAAAAAGAAAGCCTTTTTGAGAATGGTGCTGCAAATTATGAGATGAAAAGTATTCAGGGAATGGAATTGGAGGATGAGGAATTACAACAAGAAAATATACGTCTGTTTGAGAAGTATCTTCATCGAAAAGGAAGCTGGAGTATTAAAGATGCAAATTTTATTTTGAACAGATATCTGGATCCGATATTTGTGGATGAATATTTAAACAAGTATGCGATAACGCTTGTAAAGCAGAAGGTTGGAAGAGGAAGTATTTACAAGCGGTTATACGAAGAATTGTTTAAAAGAGACGAGTGGCTTGAAAAATTTTTTGCTATGGAACTATATCGTCAGATTCCACAGAATACGGTTAATTTTAAGAATTTTATGAGTGTGTGTTATTTTAGTGTGTCTAGAATTAAAATATTGAATGCTCATATAAAAGATAACTTTGTAGAATGGCTAAATATTATCTCGGAAGGGTGTATGGGGGAGAAAGGAACCGTAGGTGCAATTATTGGACTGATGGGAGGCAAGTATGAACTCAAGCATTGGAATTGATAAACGTTATAAGGAAATGAGAGGATTGGCTTTTCATCGGGTTAGTCAGCAAGAGGTTCTTTCTTTAATCGATGAAATTAATCAAATAGAAGCGTCTTTGCGACAAAGTGAAATCGAAAAGTTATCTGAAATACTTATTATGGAATTACAGTGGTTTCATGATTGGGAAAAAGTAAAAAGGGATACAGATTTTAGCAAAAAAATTTCAGAATGTATTGAGATGATGGCGGTAACAGAATATTCTGCTAAAAATGCGTACAAAGAGAGTTTATATTTCCTTCGTGGATTGAGGGAAAAAGGCGGCGCGGAAAAGACATCTGATATTGTTCAAAGTTATTGGAAATTTCAGGATATATTGCCAACGATAAAAGGTATATTTTTGTTGGAAAATACAGATGGAACTAAAGTGTACCCGGTTTATGAATTGGTAATTGGATTGGCACAGGATTTTAAAAAGGACAATGAACATCTTGTGGAATTGGCGATTGCATTACAGCTTTTTGAAAAAATAAGCAGCTATGTAGAGATTAATGAACAAAAGGCAGTGCGTAAGGCAATTTTAGAAATTGCGCAAGAACATGGAATTGCATTTCTGGAAAAACTTGTTAATAATGGAGAAATTATCTCTTGTCCGCAGGATTATCGATATAATGGGACACTGGTAGTGCAGTGTGAGCGGGATATTATTATCAGAAATATTCATAGAGAGTATTTTGAAGGTCTGGTTGCGGAGGAAGATATTTTATCTGAGGAGCGATTAGCTTGGTATATCGTTGTAAAGCTTGCACCTGATGAAGAAACAATAACGTTGGAAGAAGTGTTTTTGAAGGGAACACAAAATGAAAAGCTCACATTACTCAAATTAATGGAAGAAGAGGCTTCCTATAATTTATTTTCTGCTCCTTATATTGTCAGAAACAGTAAGGATCATAGAGTGCTTAGATTACTTAATCCGGCAGCTTCGCATGATAAGGCAATCGTATGTAATAACACAAAGGAAGAAAATGAAAAGGATGGTTTCCTTAAAATGTTACGTATGGGAATACAAAACCTTAGAGGCTGTTGGCTGTTTAAAGATGACTGCGATGTATTGACAGTTGATTTCTATGCAGCTTTTTATTTAGAAGTAGTAAAGAATCAATGGAAGTTTTGCGTGGATTTGGACAACCATAAAAATCAATTTTATCAGGAATGCCTGATGGACCGCTATTTGACAGAGACCCTTCAGGAGGCTTCTATGGAAGACGCAGGAATGGTTGTGGAGAAGTTATATGCTTTTATAAATCAGTATTTCAATTTTGAGCAGGTTGATGAGCATACGCTAATGAACGGGGATTTATTGGCTTTTCCGTGGATTGGTACAGTGGCAGAACAGATAGGAAAGTTTTATTCTGAGAAACATATAAGATTGCAGCTTTGGGGAGAAAGTGCAACTCAGTGGAAATATACAAAAGCAATCTTTCAATCGAAATCTAAAAAGTGGGAAGTCGATGGACGTCAGGTTCGCAAGTCAGATTTCCTGGATCTGGATTTACAGAAGATAACCGAGCACGGAGGAAACGTTCCACAGAGAGATATTGATGTTTTTGTAAATTCAGAAGATCAATCAATTGTTTATTATGAAGATTTACGGAAAAGCAAAGGCAAGGTTAGATTCTTAGAGGAGCTAGTCGATGAGCAGGTTATGCGATATGATGAGCGTCAACGATATTTTGGGAAAAATATGAAGAGAATGCTTCGGATTTTGGTGGCTAATAGGCTTAAAAAGGAAGTATTTGATTGCTTTCAATGTAGAGATGAAACAAAGGAAATGGTTTGCTTATACAAACTTTGTTGGCATTTTCAGGTTTTTGGAATTACGGAAGAGGTAATAGATTCTTTCTGGAAACTAATGTTAGAGGAACATTATTTAGGAATGGTAGAAGATACAGATGCAATTAATACATATTTTGAAAAAATGCAGCAGCTTGCAGTAGAGGTGGGAACTCTTGTGATTGCAAAAGAAAGTAGTGGTAATGATTCTACATTGCAATATTTGTTTGAGGAATATAAACATAATGAGAATAGTGGTCGATGTGTTCTAAGCCTGGCTTTTGATTCAGGTAAAGTGAATAAGGAACTGAAAAAAGCCGGAAATCAAATTTTGTGGCGAGGCAGTCCATTAAAAAAAATTGTTTTCATGGTCGATAATCTGATGCATGGTTCTAGCTTGGAAAGTTTGTTAAAGTACCATATCAGGGGAATGAATAATGATCGAAGAGACTATTTGAATCTTGAAATTCCTGTGAGTCAAATGTTGCAGGAATTTCCGGATTTAGAGATAGAAGTTCATGTTATGTTTGGATTTAAGGATTGTGTTGAAAAAATTCAGCAAGCGTATTCGGTAAACATCGTGATTCATAATGAGATTTCTTCTGATTTTTGTTCGGATAAAACCACCAATGATTTAGTGGAAAAATTATATGGCGAAAGTAAACCAGAAGGGATTTGTTGTGTGTTTCGTTATAACAATCAACCTTTTAAGATGGTATTTCCAGATTATGTTTGTGAGTGTAATAAGAGGACAGGATTGTTTTATCGACACAATGAGGAAAAGTAATCTTGCCTTTTATATGCTATAGTAGACAAATTGATATAATTGACAAAGAAGGCTGAAATTGATACATTGATTATGGACATTCGGGAGTGTATTAGCAAATGTGAACCTTTAGTTGGTTTTCGCAGTCTCAACAATACTGTAGATTATTGGGGAAGTTTACCTCGGAAAGTAGGCGATAGTGATGGCAATGAAAAAATTACCTCTTGGTATAGAAAATTTTGAAGAAATCAGGACAGAAGATTTCTATTACATTGACAAATCCATGCTTATTGCAGATCTGCTTAACGGATGGGGAAAAGTCAATCTGTTCACACGTCCACGCAGATTTGGAAAAACCCTGAATATGAGTATGTTAAAGTCCTTTTTTGAGATTGGAACTAATCCGCAGCTTTTTGATGGACTTGCCATTTCAAAAGAGACGAAGCTTTGTGAAGCGTATATGGGGAAGTTCCCAGTTTTGTTTATAAGCCTAAAGGGAGTAGAGGGACTGACATATCAAGATGCAGAGCGCGGTTTAGCTAATATTATTATTAAAGAAGCCAAGCGATTTCGTTTTTTGAAGGATAGTACCATTTTATCGGAAGACGAGAAGGAAGATTGCAAAGACCTGATTAATGGTAGCTTTGAAAAGTATGGTTTGCAACAGGCTTTGCTTACATTAACCAATCTTCTATGCAGCTATTATGGAAGGAAGGTCATCCTTTTAATCGATGAATATGACGTTCCACTGGACAAAGCCTTTCAGAATGGATACTACAGGGAGATGCTGGATTTGGTTCGCTCAATGTTTCATGCAGCACTGAAAACCAATGACAGTCTTTATTTCGCTGTGATGACCGGATGCCTTCGTGTGTCAAAGGAGAGCATTTTCACAGGCTTAAACAATTTGAAGGTGCATTCCATATCCGATGAACAGTTCGATGAATACTTTGGATTTACCCATGGAGAAGTAGAGACACTTCTAAAAGAATATGGGATTGAATCACATCAGGCAGAGTTTAAAGAATGGTACGATGGATATCGTTTTGGTGAGCAGGATGTATACTGCCCTTGGGATGTACTCAACTATGCTTACGACCTGATAAATTCTACGAAAGCACAGCCAAAAGCATATTGGCTTAATACCAGTGGCAACGACAAAATTCGCAGACTGATTGAAAAATCGAACACTGTGGCAGCGCAGATGGAAATTGAGAACCTCATTGACGGTCAGACGATTCACAAGGAGATTAACGATCAACTCACACATGCAGAAATTGATCAGGACATTCAAAATTTGTGGAGTCTGCTTTATATGACGGGGTATCTCACAATGGTAGGTATTCCGAATGGAAATTGCTATGAATTGACAATTCCCAATAAAGAAGTGCGTCAGATATTTATACAGCAGGTCATGAAATGGTTTCATGAAAACCTCTCATTGGATGCAGCTTTGACTGAGCTTTATACGGCTTTTGAAGCAGGAGATGCCGCGAAAATTGAGCAGATTTTAAACCAGAAGCTGCTTGATGCGATAAGTTATCACGATGATCATGAATCCTTCTATCACGGATTCTTAATGGCATTATTGTCTTCCTGTGAGACATGGTATGCTACCTCAAACCTAGAATCTGGAAAAGGGAGAAGCGATATTCTGGTGGAGCGAAAAGACCGAAAGTCAGGCTTTATTGTGGAGGTAAAACACACGGCAGATGAGAGGAAGCTGGACGAAAAGTCAGAGGAAGCTGTGCAGCAGATTATTGACAAAAAGTATGTAGCACCATTGAAACGTTATAAAGTCCAGAACATCTGGCTGTATGGAATTGCATTCTGTGACAAGGAGTGCCGTGTCCTTGCCAAACGCTGTGAATAATATCAAGACATGACAAATAGCTGACAAAATCCCGCACGGTGGTTTGTTTTCCTGGAACCTGCGCCATTATAATGAAAAACACTATAGATTATTTGACAAAATGCAAATTGTCAATTTGATAAAATAGTATTGTGCTGGAAAATGAGAAGGCGTATGATAAAAATATAAGACATGTTTAAAGCGGAGGAAAAGATAAGGAGGCAATTGATGAAAACAATCAAAAAAACAATTCTAAGTTTTACACTTGTATTTTTTATGATGATTTTGCCAGTCGGTGACAGTGCCGGCATGGTAACGGCACAGGCACAGACAATGGTCTATGTGACGCCAACCGGCAGTAAATACCATACCCACAAATGCGGGCGGGGAAATTTTTATCAGACGACACTTTCCAATGCATTGGCACGCGGTCTGACACCGTGCAAGAAGTGTTTTGGCTCATCGGGCGGATATTCGCAGACGCGGAAATCTTCCACGACAACCACGAAGAAGACAACGAAGAAAAAGAACACCAGACCGAAGATAAGTCCGCTGTCGATCAGCAGTACAAAGATTGTGCTTGTAAAAGGACAGAGCAGGAAACTTACGGTAAAGGGTGGTGCAGGAATCGTTTCCTGGGGCAGCAGTAATACAGCGGTGGCTGGTGTCTCCGCCGGAAAAGTGGTCGCAAAAGGAAAAGGCAAAGCAACCATTACGGTAAAGAAGGGAACGCAGAAGAAATCCTGTCAGGTGACAGTAGAAACGCCGGAACTGAATAAGACAGCAGTGGAGATGGACGTGGAAGATACGGTTTCTCTGGATCTGAAGGGATGCAGTCATGACGTGGAATGGACATCTTCTGATGACGATATATGCGAGGTAGAGGATGGCATACTGATACCATATAGCAGCGGTACGGTTACAGTCAAAGCAAAAGTACATGGTATGGTGTGGAAATGCAAGGTTGTTATCACAGACAGCACAGAGGATGACTGGAACGATGATTTGGATGATGATTCGGATGATGATTCGGAAAATGCCGATGACGGATATATGGATGACGAAGTGGACGCTGCTGCATAAACCAGTTGACAGATTCCTTTCGGAAGTATAATTATAAAAACAAAGGGCGATGTTGTTCAGACATTGCCCTTTTTTTATTCTGGGGAACTTACAATAACAAGATATCTTGATGGACAATTACCTTCAGTTAAATATGTCGTTGTGATTCCAAAGGTATATTGGTATAATAAAAGTACTATAAGAAAGAGAATGTAAAAATGAAGAAAAGAATAATAACCTACCGCCAGAAAATAGATTCACTCCTAGCCAATGCGGACAATATCTCTCCGGAACAATGGAACGCAATTCTGCAGGAACACCTGACACAGATTGTTTTTTTCCAACATGAGAGGCTGGTACATCTGATCGTGACAGTTACATTTGCGATTCTGACAATGATTTCAATTGTGGCGGCGCTTATGATCTGCAATCCGTTGTTGTATGCGTTGACGTTATTGTTTCTGGTGTTGTTGCTTCCGTATATTATGCACTACTATACGCTGGAGAATGAGGTGCAGAAGATATAAGTAGGAGAAAATCCATGGAATATATAAGAGTGACGAAAGAAAATATTGAAAACGAGCATATCTGCTGTGCGATTTCAAGCAACAAGGATATACAGGTAATATCAAAGAAAAACTGGCTGAAAGAGCGATTTGATGATGGATTGGTATTTCTCAAGAGTATAGAGCGTGGAAAATGCTTTATCGAGTATATTCCGGCAGAAAATGCATGGAATCCAATCAATGCAGATGGCTATATGTATATTGACTGTCTGTGGGTGGCTGGTTCTTTCAAGGGCAATGGTTATTCGAATGATTTACTGAATGCCTGTATAGAAGACAGCAAAGCGAAGGGGAAAAAGGGAATCTGTATCCTGTCAGCCGCTAAGAAAAAGCCTTTTCTGGCAGACCCGAAGTTCCTGAAATATAAGGACTTTACCATCTGTGATGAAGCAGATAATGGTATTCAGCTCTGGTATCTGCCTTTTTCTTTGGATGCGGCTAAGCCTGAATTTAAGGAGTGTGCGAAGCATCCACACATTGAGCAGACAGGTTATGTATTGTACTATACCAATCAATGTCCGTTTAATGCAAAGTATGTTCCGGTGCTTCTTGAAGTTGCCAGGGAAAGAGGGGTTCCGTTTCAGGCAACCAGACTGGAAACGAAAGAAGAAGCACAGAATGCTCCGACACCGGTTACAACCTATGCATTGTTTTATAATGGAGAATATCTTACGAATGAGCAGATGAATGATAAAAGATTTATAAAGCTTCTGGATGGGATGGAAAAATAAATGAGCAAATTCGAACTCTACTCTCCGTAGGTTGAGGATATTCATACGCTGAAATAGAATGGTGTGGCAAAAATACTATTTGGGTAGTACGAGGGGGATTGGAATGGACAATATGACAGCAAAGGTAAGCTGTTTTGCAAGGGCTTATCATTATAATAATAACAGCATTCGCATTTTTACAGATGATATTGCGGAAAAACTGCTTGGAGAGGATTACAATCAGATAGCAAAGAGTATGTCTGATGGGATAGACTTTTTCTGCCCTGGATTTGAAGGGACGAGGGAGGAAGGATTAAGGCTCATTCTGGACAGACAATTATCACCATCTGTTTTAGGAAGAAGTGTATTTTGTGAGAGCAAATTAGCATATGCAATAGCGAATGGTTGTCTTTCATACCGGGATCTTGGTATCTGGCAGGAACACTTGTTCTTGCGCATCATGCCGAAATTTGTTATACTGTCATCACAACATAGGGAAGCAGAAACGGTAGGCGGTTTGCCCTCACGAAGGAGGGTTTTTAGCCATGATTACATATTCAGAATTGTTTCAATTTTGTTTATTGCTCGTTGCTGTCATCAGTCTGGTAATTCAGATTGGACATAAAAAATAACCGCCCCTCGCCAAAGATGCGGTTATTTATGTAACTGTTCATAGGCAAACCGTCTACGGCTTCCCTTGTTGTCTTTATTATAGAAAAAGAAGGCGAAAAAGTCAAGGAGCAGTTAGGATGCGTTTCCCTAGCTTAAAAGCCGTAGACATTAAGTGATAAACATGATACATTTATGGAGAAGAGAGACATATAATCTTCTCCATATTTTTTTGGAGAAAATTATATGGGTAAAATAAATATGCAGGATTTCGCAAGATTCTAATGATTAAGAAAGTGCATGATGTGCTTATATATCAGAGAACATACCATAAAGACATTGCGACTCGGTTTTCTCCGAGAGAAGGATTTGAGGATCTGGTATTTACTTCTAAGACGAACAATCCTATCAATGCAGTTAACATCAAAGATTCTAGCAATTATATTGTAGATCGGATTAAAATCCCAAGCAGCTTGATCAGAATGCCACTGCGCCCACAGCTAGGTAGCCCAGATAATAAAAATAGTTTCGCAAACGCCTAATAACAGCATCAGTAAAAGGAGGAATCGACGAATGAGACAACGAAAAATGAAACAACGGAAATCAAAACAAAGCAAATCATTAGCAAAAATCCTGACCTTGGGGATTGCCGCAGCTATGGTCGTGTCATCCATGAGTGCACCTGGTGGATTGCTCGCGCCGGAAACGGTATACGCGGACGACAACACCGGGGCGGCAGAGTCCGGAGATCAGGGCACAGAGCCACAGGAGAAACCACTTCCGTTTGATGTGGTCATAGTACCAAACGATAGCGCTACCGTATATGTTATGCAGGTGACAAATCTGGCAGAAACTGATACGGTGAGCTATCAGTATAGTATCAATGGCACAGATTATTACCCATTGCAGAAACTTCAGACGCAGGAGACATTTGGTGCCAATCAGACGGTTGATCTTCACGTCAGAGAGGTTGAATCAGGCGATACGATTTTGGCAGCTGGCAAATGTGAGATCACAACTCCGGGCGCCAGCGATGTTCCGACGATCTCCGGTACTGACAAGTTTTCGGACCGCACGGAGGTGACGATCACAACGACCCCCGGTGCAATCGTTTATTACACAACAGATGATACAGTGCCAACAAAGGGATCGCAGCAGTACAAAACACCGATTACGCTGACAGAGACGACTACGATCAAGGCGATTGCGATAGAAGATGGTCATATCATGAGTGATGTGGTCGGGATGGCATTTACGAAAGAATCATCCGGCGGCAGTAGTTCGGATGGGGGCACTTCCGGTGGAAGCAGTTCCGGCAGTAGCTCGGACAGTGGCAGCAACTCCGGCAGCAGTTCATCAGGCGGTTCCACCGACAGCGGATCTGAAACTGCTCCGCCACAGGACGATAACAAGGACAAGACTACGACTAAGACCGAAATCAGAGAAGATGGTACAGTTGTGACCACGACTGAAATCCGGGCAGAGGACGGTTCCGTACAGATCAGAACCGAGATCAGAAATGAAAAGACAGGAATGAATATCGTGGTCAATGTATCGAAGAATGCCAAAGGTAAGATCACTTCAGCTACCGCAGAAATTCTTGATAGAGGTTTTGGCAATGTGAAGATCTCTGGGGAAGCACTTTCAGAGATCGTAAAGGCAGCAGGCACGAAGAAGGTAAAGGCCACGATAAAGATGCTCACGAAAAACGACTGGGTCATCCGGGAAGTGACGGTCAATGTAAATACGCTTCTGAAAAGAACCGTGAGACCTAAAAAAATGAAGATCATCGAGATAGATCCAGAAACAGGTGAGAAGCTTGTAGTCAGTAAAATGCCTTTCAGGGTAGCAGCAGATGGAAGCGTTGAACTGGATCATAACGAGCTGGGTCACGGAAGCTATGAGTTAGTGACAGCCGACGAGGAAGCGGCGCTCACGAAAAAAATACTGCGGTCGATCAAAGCCACGAAACAATCAGCCAGCATCCGCGAGAAGCAGGGGACGTACTTTTGGTTTGAGAAAGGGGTCAACTGGTACAATGTTGATAAAGTGACTTTTTCGGTTCTCAATCCGGATGTGGCGCGCGTTAGCTCAAATGGCAGGATCACGGGTCTGAAGCCCGGAAAGACAGTTGTCAAGGCGGTTGTCAGACTGGAAAACGGTCAGTCAAAGGTCATAAGAATGACCGTAACCGTAAATAAGAAGAAGTAACAGCTGTTGGAAATACGTTACTGGAATGAGGCACGATTAAACAGTAATGGGATGACGGAATCTGGCTGACAAACACCCCCCCTGGGGCTTGTGGTTTTTCTGTTCTATGGTAAAGTAGGTACAGAAAAAACTAAGTCTCAGGGGGAATTTTTATGCACATGGCAGATGCGCTGGTCACTCCGGCTGTGGCAGGTACGGCTGAACTGGAAGCAGACGGAGATGCGTATGAGACAGCGGCAGCTGTATATCAAAAATTTTGGAGATCTGGTAAACACAGCGGCCCCTATACATGTGAAGCAGGACTCACTGGTACACAATGTGCTTGCCAAATTTGTCACCATGCCGGGTGAAAAGGAAGAGTACACAGCAAGAGGAAAAAAATTCAGACTAAATGTGGCAAGCTCAGCAGGAATGCTTCCGGCAGGACCATTTATGACGACCTATTACGCTACAAAGGCGTATGCAGACAGCTTTACAAGAGCAGTAGCAGAGGAATATCTGACTTGACAAATAAACGACCGTTTACTATAATTCAATCGTAAACGGTCGTTTATTTTATGGGACAGGAGGTTTGGGTATGTCAAAAACTACAAAGGAAGATATATTGATTGTTGCATTACATTTATTTGCGAGAGATGGATATGAAGCAGTTTCTGTCAGTCAGATTGCGGGTGAGCTTGGCATGACAAAAGGTGCATTGTATAGGCATTATGAGAGTAAGAGAGATATTTTTGAACATATTGTAAAAAGGATGGAGCAGGGGGATGGCGAACAGGCAGAATCACATGATATGCCTGCTGATAAAAAGGAAAATGAACCTGAACAGTATGAAGAGATTTCTGCGGACAATTTCATGGAATACAGTAAATCTATGTTTTCGTATTGGACAGAAAATGATTTTGCATCGTCATTTCGAAAGATGCTTACGTTAGAGCAGTTTCGGAATGGGGAGATGCAGGCATTGTATCAGCAGTATCTTGTGTCCGGTCCGGCAGAATATGTGAAAGATATGTTCGAGAGCATTGGTGTTGTGGAGGCAGATAAAAAAGCAACCATGTTTTATTCCATCATGTTTTTCTACTATAGTCTGTATGATGGAGCAAAGGATAAAAAAAGAATAAAAGAGCAGTTTGAAAAAAGTATTAGTAACATTATATAAAGAAATGGAGAAAAGGAAAATGAAGGAAAATATTATCATTCGATTGGAAAGAGAAAATGAATACCATGAGGTAGAAAATCTGGTAAGGGAGAGTTTCTGGAATGTGTATCGCCCAGGCTGTCTGGAGCATTATGTACTCCATCAGCTTCGCAACGATCCGGCATTTGTTCCAGAATTGGATTTTGTCATGACATTAGATGGACAGCTGATTGGACAGAACATGTTTATGAAGGCTGTGATTGCAGTCGATGATGGCAGAAGTATTCCAATTATGACTATGGGACCGATCTGTATTGCACCGGAGCTTAAAAGGAAGGGGTATGGAAAGATTTTACTGGATTATTCTTTAGAAAAAGCAAAAGAGCTTGGATGCGGAGCACTATGTTTTGAAGGGAATATTGATTTTTATGGAAAAAGCGGATTCAGACAGGCGAGTGAGTTTGGTATTCGTTACCATGGTCTGGAAGAAGGGGACGATGCTTCATTCTTTTTATGTAAAGAGCTGAATTTCGGGTTATCTGGATGACATAACAGGTGAATATGCAGCACCGGCAGGGTATCTGGTAAATGAAAAGGAAGCAGAGGCATTTGATAGAGAGTTCCCGTATATGGAGAAGGAAAAACTTCCGGGACAGATTTTTGAATGATGAAAAGGACTTGCTGAGAGAGCGGCAAAAAATTCTCGATTAGCGGAGGACTTTCCAGTTCCTGCTTTTTGCCGTTGGTATTGCCGTGTTTTTCACGACAAAGCGGGCAGGCAATGTCGTGGACGACAGCTCAGAAAAAATGTTGCAGATCCGATTATGAGTCCTGTCCAATTAAGAAGATTATTCATGGTGTTTTCCTGTTGGGGCATCAATGCAGACACGGTAAACGCAGGTACGCTTTAATTTTTCGGCAGGGAATTGAAAACAGTCCTCTGTCTTGCCGAGATGCCGGATCATACAGTTCAGCGCATGGGCTTTTTCCTCCGGGGGTTCCAGAAACTCAACCTCTCCGGCACCCATCACGCTGTCATACCTCCAACAGAACGCACACGGGTTTTCATGGCTTCCACTGATAAATTCATCCACGCAGTTCATCTGCACATAGACGGACGGGTTTTCTTTCAGAATCTCCATTTTATGGCCTTCATAGGCACTGTGAAAATAAAGGATCAGGCTGTCTCCCTTTCGCTCATATCCGAAATTCAGGAATGGGTGTATTGCCCGGTCTGTGGAAATAAAACCAGACTGAGACTTCGAGAAGATACAGTTCTTACACATTTTCCGCTATTCTGCCCGAAATGTAAAAAAGAAAGTCTGATAGATGCAAAGGAATATGTGGTAAAAGAAATAAAATAAGCCAGACGCTAAGACGCAGTGCGGATTGTAAGTAATACTACAATTCACATTGCGTTTTATTTACGCGAGCAACGAGCCAAAGTCCGTGCTTGCACGAGACCTTGGCGATTGCCGCGATAACTTGAGAAACTCGCGAAGTGTGTTTCTCATAGTTTATACGCATGAACGAGGAGAAAAGAACTATGAGAGCAATCGTTTATACATCAAATACAGGTAGCACAGCTAAATATGCAAAGCTGTTGTCACATCAGATTTGTGTTCCGTCATTTAGCATGGTGGAAGCAAAGACAAAGGTGAAGCCGGGAGCAGAAATCATTTATATGGGATGGATTATGGCAGGAAAAATCAAAGGATATCCGGAAGCTGCCAGAAAGTACAATATCCAGGCAGTATGCGGTGTTGGAAGGGGACAGACAGGAACACAGCTTGTTGAGATCAGAACGAAAAATAAAGTGCCACAGAGGATTCCACTTTTTACACTGCAGGGAACCTTTGATGTTAAAAAACTTCATGGTGTTTACAAAATGATGATGAATGTCATGGTAAAGACCGCCGGAAAAGCATTGGCTGATAAATCCGACAGGACGCCCGAGGATGATGACATGCTGGATATGATGCTGAATGGAAGTGAACGTGTGAAAGCCGAGAATCTGAAACACATAATTGACTGGTATGATACAGCAGAACGAGGTGAAAAGTAAATATGAAAAAGTAAATCTGATAGAAATCACTGAGTAGAAATGAGGTAAATATCTATGAAATTATATTTTGGTAATACGGTAACGGCAGTTACAACAATTATGATTCTTGTAATGGAATCAGCAAGAATTATTGTCAGAGTGTAATAATTTTATTGTGTTAAATAAATAGGAGAAAGCGACTATGAGTAATATCATTATTTTGGCAGGAAGCGAGCGAAAGGATGGCAATACAGACATGCTGGTTGATGCTTTCAAAAAAGGTGCCGCAAAGAAAAATAAAGTAGAGGTTATTTCGGTCAGAAGTCATGACATAAACCCCTGTATTGGCTGCAATTCATGCTTTACCAGACTGGGAAATGAATGTTTTCAAAAGGATGATATGCAGATGGTATATGAAAAATTGAAAACTGCAGATGTATTAGTGATAGCCTCACCTGTGTATTTTTATGGTATCAGTGCGCAGCTGAAAGCAATCATTGATCGCCTTCATACTCCTATGCGAAATGAATTTCCGATTAAAAAACTGGCACTTATATTAGTTGGAGCAGCTACGCTGCCGGAACTGTTTGATTCCATAAAATTGCAATACAAGCTTGTACTGAGTTTCTTTCATCTTGAAGATGCAGGGATGGTACTTGTGCAGGGAGCAAAGGATATTGGTGATGTAAAAAATACGGATGGACTGGATAGAGCATACGAATTAGGACTTTCTATTGGATGATTTAGAGGGGCGAATGACAATGAGTAAAAGAACAAGACAGTGTATAAGGTGAACTAATATGAGAATGGAAACGGAAAGGCTTTATTTATATCCAATTAGTAACGATGAGATGAGCTGTCTGATTGAAAAGGAAGCGGACGCAGAAATGAAGCAGGCGTATACCGAAATGTTGGAGGGGTGCCTTATGGAACCTGACAACAGAATATGGTATGCAGTCTGGAACATGGAATTAAAAAATGTTCCGGGAACGATTGTCGGCGATTTCTGCTTCAAGGGTCTTGGAAAAGATGGCGTAGTGGAAATCGGATATGGATTAAGGAAAGAATTTAGACATCAGGGGTATATGGTAGAAACTGTAAAAGTAATTACGAAATGCCTCTGATTTTTCATGCGCAACCTGGTGGGACTTTTGGCGGAGTGTTACGATAAGCACTTCGCCATTTTTATTTTGATTAAGAACAGTCATCTTTTTACGTATAATCGCACAATTAGAACGAAAAAAGCCTCATGATCATGTGCGAAAATGAAAGTAAAACTTATTAGACGATATAAGGTATAAACTCATCATTTGAAAGAATATTAGCTATTTATAGCATCCGTTTTAATAAAGCTATTCGACTAGGAAACAGTTGTTATATCGGCTAAAAAGTGTGATAAATAGGTAAAAAACGATAGTGTTTTTGCCGATAGTGTGATATACTAGTCAGTAGATTAGTATGTTTTGGATTTAATTTATAATGGATGGGGGATGGCAGATGAAATACCTTTTAGTTGCTGATATAGCAAAAAAATGGAATATGTCAGAACGCAGTGTTAGAAATTACTGTGCAAAGGGGCGTGTGAACGGCGCGTTTCTTACTGGTAAGACATGGAACATTCCAGAAAACGCAGAGAAACCGGAGCGCACCAATAAGAAAAAAGAAGAACCGATTACGCTGCTAGATATTCTAAAAGAGCAGAAGACCAGTAAATATACTGGTGGGATTTATCATAAGACACAGATTGACTTGACCTATAACTCTAACCATATGGAAGGCAGCCGCTTGACACACGATCAAACCAGATATATCTTTGAAACCAATACTATTGGCGTAGAAAAAGAAGTACTGAATGTGGATGATGTGATCGAAACGGCAAATCACTTCCGTTGCATTGACATGATTATTGATCATGCAAAAGCGACTTTGACGGAGAAGTTCATCAAAGAAATTCACTTGGTTTTGAAGAATGGCACCAGTGATTCCAGAAAAGATTGGTTTGCTGTTGGCGATTATAAGAAACTTCCGAATGAAGTCGGCGGCATGGATACCGCCCTTCCGGAAGAAGTTGCCGATAAAATGAAGGCATTGTTAACGGAATACAACGCCAAAGAAGAAAAGGCCTTTGCGGATATTCTTGACTTCCATGTGAAGTTTGAGCGAATTCATCCGTTCCAGGATGGTAATGGACGCGTGGGCAGATTGATTATGTTTAAGGAGTGTCTGAAATACAATATTGTTCCGTTCATTATTGAGGATAATTTGAAGCTGTTCTATTATCGTGGATTGAAGGAATGGAACAACGAAAAAGGTTATCTGACCGATACCTGTCTGACAGCACAAGATAAGTATAAGGCGTATTTGGATTATTTTAGGATTGAATATTAAACGAGCTAATTTCCAGACTATATAATAGGTAAAATGACTTTTGGGAAAAGGCAAACAAAGAATTAAGTTATAAATGGAGAAAGCGAATATGAATGACAAAAAAGGCGTAATATACATTCTCACAAATCCTTCTTTTCCGGATTATGTGAAAATAGGATATGCAGATGATATAGATAAACGATTGAAACAATTGAAAGATGACAAATTTTAATACCATTATCGACGATATATTTCCACTGGTAGATAAAACGGAATATATCAATGCATTGGCTTCCTATCAGCTTTTGATTATTGATGATCTTGGAGTGGAACGAAATTCAGAATATGCATTAGGAATTATTTTCAGTGTCATAGACCGCAGAATCCGTTCGGGACGACCTTTGATCATAGCGACAAATCTTCCGTTGAGTCAAATAAAAAGCGAGACCATGTTGGATAAAAGGCGTATGGCATTATTGGAGAAATTAGATCTTGCAGTAGATAAAGATGCCAGTGATATGTGCGGTAGAGTTGGACTTGGGACAAGTAATATTACAGCACATTGGGGTCTGACCACGTTAATCATGGAAAATACGAAAACTGCTTTGTAATAAGGTGGGACTGCTTGAGAAGTTCTCAATAATTTCTTAAGAATTAGAGCGCAAATCTTAAAGATATCTTCCTTTTTCAAACACAGGGTGTTCATATTCCTTTGCTAATCTATTATCATCGTAAACAACAACAAAATGTTAAAACTTAGGAAGGGAAAGGATATGAAACAGATAAACAGAGCAGCAGCGCAGATCACGCTTCTGGCAGCAGCGATCCTGATGATCGGATACGGTGCGATGCGCGGGGAGGCAGCCACGGTACTCTCAAAGGCAATCAAATTATGTATGGAGTGTGTTGGAATTGGATAAGAAAAAACATAAAATATCACAGTTTCTGGCGCGCTTTCGGGGATGGACTCAGGCCGTGGCAACGATTCTTACCAATATCCATCTGCCGAACTTCTTTAAAGGAGAGATTTACAGAGGGGATGCAAAGACCGTCTGTGTACCGGGACTGAATTGTTATTCCTGTCCGGCTGCATCCGGGGCGTGCCCGATCGGTGCCTTGCAGGCAGTCATTGGCTCATCCAAGTTTAAATTTTCGTATTATATTACAGGATTTTTAATTCTGTTAGGCGTACTGCTCGGACGATTTATCTGTGGATTTCTGTGTCCGTTCGGTTGGTTCCAGGAGCTGCTGCATAAGATAACGTTTAAGAAATTTTCAACGAAAAAGCTTAAGCCGCTTCGTTATATAAAATATGGCGTGTTGTTGATTTTTGTTATTTTACTACCCCTTCTGGTGACAAATTCACTGGGAATGGGAAATCCGTTTTTCTGTAAATATCTTTGCCCGCAGGGAGTGCTGGAGGGAGCGATTCCGCTTTCGATTGCCAATGTAAGTATCAGAGCGGCCCTTGGCAAACTGTTTACATGGAAATTCGGTATACTTATTACTTTTGTAATCCTAAGCCTTATGTTTTACCGCCCATTCTGTAAATGGATATGTCCGCTGGGCGCAATCTATGCGCTTTGCAATAAGGTATCTTTTCTGCAGATGAAGGTGGATGAGGATAAATGTGTATCCTGCGGCAAATGTGAGAGAGCCTGCAAGATGGACGTGGATGTCACAAAGCATCCGAACCATACGGAATGTATCCGCTGTGGCATGTGTATAAAGGAATGCCCGACGGAAGCAATTCACTATCAATATGGATTTGGAACAGATAAAACAAATTTGAAAGAGAATAAAGGAGAATAAAATGAAGAAATTAACAGTGATGCTGCTTATTGCAGCGATGGTACTCGGAGTAAGTGCGTGCGGAAATTCTGCTAACAAGGAAAATACAGCAACAGAGTCGCAGATGTCAACGCAGGAAGCAGAAGATCTGGATGCAAAGATTAATGAATTGACACAGAAAGAGAACAGTATTCTTGAAAACCATAAGGCTTTATGGGAGAAGGTATTTAACAGCATTGACAAATCAACTGTCAAGGATGCGACAGCTACGAATTACGGAGATTTTCTGGCAAACTCTTTAGACAAAATTAAGGATAAGTTTACCGATGATGAACTCAAGTCTTTGAAGGAAGATGTTGAAGAAATCAAAAAGCTTGAGGATGAGCTTCAGCCACTTCTTGAGAAGCAGAGTGCGAATGCATCAAATAAGGATTCCGGCAAAGAGGGAGCAAGCGTATTTCCGGAGTTTAAGGCAAAGGATCTGGATGGAAATGACGTGGACAGCAGCATCATTTCAAAGAATGCGGTCACGGTTTTGAATTTTTGGTTTAATGGATGTTCTCCATGCGTACAGGAGCTTCCGGAACTGAATAAATTAAATGAGGAGCTGAAGGAAAAAGGCGGACAGGTAATTGGTATCAATACAGATTCTCTTGACGGAAATGAGGATGGAATTGCTGAAGCTAAGAGTATTTTAGAGAAGCAGGGTGCAAAATATACGAATCTTTCCCTTGATTCCAACAGTGAAGCCGGAAAATATGCAACAAGCATTATGGCCTTCCCGACTACAATCGTGCTTGACCGTAACGGAAATATTATCGGAGAGCCGATCATGGGCGGTATTGATAATGACGAGGCATATAAGCAGTTGATGAAGACGATCGATCAGATACTGGCGGCTGATAAGAACTAGATAAGTTACTGTTCACACCTAACGGTGTTACCAGCAACGATTACAGCCCATTTAAAATGCCTCTACGAGGCATTTTAAATGGGCTGTAATCACTCAATAATTAATACTATGGCGCATAGCTTGACAACGTGGTGTCAAGCTTGCGTCTGAACAGTAACGAACAGATAGATTAAAGGGTGGTAAAAATATTTTAGGAATTGATAAATTGAATTCTGTCTGATACAATTGCTCATGGGTGCTACCATAACGGTAGGCGGTTAGTCCTTCGGCAGAGGGACTGTGACCCTCTGATTACATAGAAACCCGTAGGGGAATCCAAGGAAAGCGAGATGAAAAACATTGTGTTTCATCTATGATAAAAGTTTGTTATACTATAACAATAAGTGTAACATGTAGATAGGATTTCAATTTTCCTAAAGGGGGATATTCATGAAAACAATCAGCATAGGAAAGCAGGATTTTGCTTCGCTCCGTGAACACAATTGTTTTTATATTGATAAAACGGACTTTATCAAAGAATGGTGGAATTCACAGGATGATGTAACTTTGATCACACGACCTCGTCGTTTCGGCAAGACTTTAAATATGAGTATGGTGGAATGTTTCTTTTCAGTGAAATATGCGAAACGTTTGGATTTATTCGAAGGATTGAGCATCGAAAAGAATGCTGGTTTACGGAAATTACAGGGAACCTATCCTGTTCTCTTCTTAAGTTTTGCAGCAGTCAAAACAAATACTTATGAGAACGCAAGAAGACAGATCTGTTCGTTGATTGCTTCATTATATGATGAAAATATGTATCTGTTAAATGGTGACACATTAAATGAGCGTGAAAAAAAGCGGTTCCAGGCAGTTACACCGGAGATGAATGATGCCGATGCAGTTATGGCGTTACAAAATTTGTGCCTTTTCCTCAGCAAATATTATGGGAAAAAGGTCATCGTTTTGCTTGATGAGTACGATACGCCATTACAGGAATCCTATGCATATGGATATTGGAGGGAACTGACGGCCTTTACTCGAAGCCTGTTCAATGCAACGTTCAAGACAAATCCATATCTTGAGCGGGCAATTATGACAGGTATTACGAGAGTTAGCAAGGAATCCATTTTTTCAGATCTGAATAATTTGGAAGTGATCACAACTACTTCCGAGAAGTACGCGACATCGTTTGGTTTTACAGAATCGGAAGTCTTTACAGCACTGGATGAAGCCGGAATGTCTGATCAATGTGATGTTGTAAAGAAATGGTATGATGGTTTCGTTTTTGGAGGTAAAAAGGATATATACAATCCATGGTCAATTACGAATTTTCTTGATAAAAGAAAAATTGATATTTATTGGGCTAATACCAGTTCTAACAGCCTGATTGGACATCTTATTCAAAGGGGAAATTCTGCAATCAAAGAGGCCATGGAGGATTTACTGTCCGGAAAAGAACTGGTAACGGAAATTGATGAGCAGATTGTATTTGATCAGTTGGATGATAATATGACGGCGATATGGAGTTTGTTGCTTTCAAGTGGATATTTGAAAATTAATCAGGCTCCGAAGGATGCTGCTGCATCCAATCAGAATTACCATCTTTCTTTGACAAATCATGAGGTAGATGTCATGTTTCGCCGAATGATCGATGGCTGGTTTAAGAAATATACTCCAAATTATAATGCATTTGTTAAGGCACTGCTTGCGGATGATGTTCGGGCAATGAATCATTATATTAACAGGATAGCCTTAGAAACGTTCAGTTTCTTTGATACGGGAAAGGGACCTTCTGCTTCGGCAGAACCGGAACGTTTTTACCATGGGTTTGTTCTTGGACTGATGGTAGATCTGCAGGATAAATACCATATTACCTCCAATCGTGAAAGTGGATTTGGGCGTTATGATATTATGCTTGAGCCTGTTGAAATTGGTCAGTCGGATGCAATTATTCTGGAATTTAAAGTGATTGATCCGGAGTCGGAGGCTGATTTGAATGCGACTGTGAACAGTGCGTTAGAACAGATTCGTCATAAACAATATGATGCGCAGTTACTTGCCAGAGGATTTCGGCCAGATCAAATTCGCGCATATGGATTTGCTTTTCAGGGAAAGCAGGTGCTGATAGGAAAATAAAATTGTTTTTTGTGCGTCTGTATAAAAAGAGGCTGCCATATAAGATTTATTTCGTAAGAATGTGAAGGTTGAGGACAAGGCTGTGGTTACTGGCAATGCGCGTGTACAGAACGCCAGAAAGGAGATTATCCGGGAAGAAAATGAGAAGGCGCAGACGGAATGATTCTGTAATTCCGTCACTTCATGGGAGATAAATGTTATAGTGAATTTATAGTGAATAGAGAAACGCGATAGCGTAGTAAGCAATAATTTCAGATGATCAAGGTTTGATCAGAGAGGAGAAGAATATGAACAACTATTGTATGATCCAGAACTCCAAAACGTTTGCATTTTCCGCAGAGAATCCAACCGGTGTACGCGCAGGTGGTTCCCAGGGCGGTGACTGCACCAAGCTTCGTCCGACCGTGACGATTCCTGCAGGGGAAACCGTAACTCTGGTAGATGCTGCAGGACCGGGTGTAATCCAGCATATGTGGTTCACCGGATATGTTGGGCACCATTTTATCATCCGTATGTATTGGGATGATCAGGAATATCCGTCTGTGGAAGCTCCGCTCTCTGCATTCTTCGGATGTGCCTATGATGAAAATTTCGTGGACCGGGATGGCAAATATCCGGTGTTGAATTCTGCCATGATGCTGGTAGCTCCTGGTCGCGGCTATAACAGCTATTTTGAGATGCCGTTCCATAAGAGAGCTCGGATCACGATGGAAAACCGTGGTGACAAGGATGAAGAGCTCTTTTATATTATCACCGGAGCTTATCAGGAGATTCCGGCGGAGGCTGGTTATTTCCATGCCACCTATCGCCAAGAGCACCCGGTTCAGAAGGGTCGTACCTACACAATCGTTGACGGAATCGAAGGCAGGGGACAATTTGTCGGTGTGACTCTGGCAACTGGTATGAATGGCAACAATACCTGTTGGGTAGAAGGCGAAGCCCGCATGTATCTGGACGATGATCCGTATCCGTCTATCCACTATACCGGAACTGAAGACTACTTCGGCGGTTCCTATGGATTTGGAAATGACATCATCATCAAGAGCTATCAGACCTTCAGCGGCTTATATACCGGCATGTATGCAATCTATGGAGACAACCGGGAATTCTATAACGGACAGCAGAGATTCCTGCTGTATCATTTCCATATTGCAGACCCGATCCGTTTTGAGAATAAGTTTCGTATGACACTCGACAACATGGGCTGGACCGGACCGCGTTACGATGATTACACCAGTGTTGCTTATTGGTATCAGACCCTGCCGTCCGCACCGCTGATGCCACTGCCGACAGATGCAGAGATGTGTATGAGATAATAGAACCAGATTGGAGATGTCAGATAGAATGGTTTTAACCTTGCGATACGTCGCATCGGTTATATCGGACTGACATCAGAGATTTGCCAGAAAGGATAGAGGTATTATGTTACTGGAAGAGAAGTTTTTGGAATTTCATCGTTATGCCAGTAGCCACAATCTGCCGCTGGAAGCTATCAGTGTCGGAGATGAGAACAAGGTACTCTGTGAGATGCACTACGCAGCAAATGCACCGAGAAATATTTATTCACATACCAAGAGTTTTACGGTAACAGCAGTTGGACTCGCAATGGAAGAGGGAAAACTAAGCCTGGAAGATCATGTGGCGGAAGTGTTTAAAGATAAACTTCCTTCAAATCCGGATCCAAATCTGGAGAAGATTCAGTTGAAACATCTGCTCTGCATGTCCAGTGGCTTTGGTAAGGCACTTCTGATGAATGCGGACAGACGTCCGGGCGTCGGCGCACCGGATTATGAGAAATATATGATGGCACAGCCGGTTCCTGTGGAGCCAGGCAGTGCATTCTGCTATTCCTCTGCCGACAGTATTCTGGCTGCTCATATGGTAGAACGGGCCGTTGGCAAGCGGATGGGAGAGTATCTGTATGAGAAGGTATTCCAGCCCCTTGATATGGGATGGCCGCTCTGGGAGCATGATCCACAGGGACATCCGAATGGCGGCGGAGGTATGTATCTGACTTGTACCGAGATGATGAAACTGGGACAGCTCTATCTGGCTGAGGGTAACTGGAAGGGCGAGCAGATTGTCAGCAGGGACTGGGTGCAGGAGGTGTCCACCCCGAAATTTACCTTCGAGCCATCTGCAGATCTCTGGCATGTAGGATATGGCTATCAGTTCTGGATCAGTCCATATCCAGGATCCTATCGTGCTGATGGCGCATTCGGACAGATTACAACGATTCTCCCAGAGAAGGGATTGGTTGTTTCCATCCAATGTCCGGAGCGAGGTAATTTCGATCAGGTGAAACGTGCGCTGCATGAACATTTTCTGATGGAATTGTAAGAATAGACTTGCAACAATATGCTATAATTTGCCCAGAAACCGTACTTTTGGCTGCAAAGTAAAAATAGCAGAATATAAGAATAAATTACAATGGGGATGTGATAGAGGGAGAGGATCAGCTGGGCTGGTCCTTTTTCAGTGGAGTTAAACTTGTCTGAGTAATATGCTACAAACAAGTTTATGGACTGAAAAAACCAAAATAAAAGTGCCGAAAAATACAAGACGCAAAACATTAAGCAAACGCAATAATTAAACGTAAAATATCGAATTGATTTGACTTTTTGCGTTTTACTGAGGTATAATTTGCGTAAGATGAGGAATAATATTGCGAATGACAGGAGCTGATATATATATGAAAACTTGTAAAGAAAAGGCTTTAGAGTGGAATGTTTCTCCACGTTCCGTAAATGATATGTGCAAAAAAGGAAGAATACAGGGTGCAATAAAAGAAAAAGGATCTTGGTTAATTCCAGACGACTCTCCAAAGCCAATGGATGGAAGAGTGTCTAATGGAAAATACATCAAGAAAAATATGGTTGCGAAAGCAGAAGTTAAATCATTACCAATCGGCATCTCTGACTATGTTCGTGCGCAGGAAGAATATTACTATGTCGACAAGACGTTATTAATCAAAGAATTCTTGGATCAAAAGCCATTGGTATCTTTGTTTACGAGACCAAGGAGATTCGGAAAGACCTTGAATATGGATATGCTCAGAGTGTTCTTTGAAATATCAGATAAGAATACTAGTAAGTATTTTGCCGATAAAAATATTTGGCAATGTGGAGAAGAGTATCGTTCACATCAAGGAAAATATCCAGTCATATTCTTAACTTTTAAGGATGTTAAATTTGATACTTGGGACGCAACAATAGATAAAATAAGGGGACTACTTCAAGAAGAGTATGGAAGACATCAAGAGCTACTAAATAGTGATAAGCTCTCACAATATGAGAAGGAGTATTTTACAAAGATTATTAGCGCTACAGCTAATGAAGTGGAGCTTACTTCTTCGCTAGAAAGACTATCTAAAATGCTTGCTTCACATTATGATAAGGCTCCAGTAATCATTATTGATGAATATGATACTCCGATTCAAGAGGGATACTCTAAGGATTTCTACGATGAAATTATTGGATTCATGAGAAATTTCTTTTCAGGAGCATTTAAGGATAATAAGAATTTATCCTATGGTTTCCTAACAGGAATTTTGCGTATTGCTCAGGAAAGTATCTTTAGTGGTCTAAATAATTTAACAGTGAACTCCGTAATGGATGAAGAATACGATAGCTTTTTTGGATTTACAGAATCTGAAGTGAAAGCAATGCTCAGTTACTATGGAGTATCAGATAAAGAGGAGGAACTTAAAGACTGGTACGATGGATATTTGTTTGGTAGCGAAGAAATATATAATCCATGGTCTGTAATCAACTATATTTCCAAGGGATGCCTTCCTCAAGCATATTGGATAAATACAGGAAAAAATGAAATCCTTGATGATGTACTAAGAGTGGCTACAGATGATATTACAGAAAGATTATATGACCTTTTGCAAGGAGAAAGAGTAGTTGCAAGAATTGATCAAAATGTGGTGTATAGATCGCTTGCGGAGGATCCGGCAAATATTTATAGCTTATTGTTGGTTGCTGGCTATTTGAAAACTCCTAAAAAGGAACTGCAAGCAGATGGTTCATATTTATGTGAAGTATCAATTCCAAATAGAGAGATTGCAGCTGTATATAAGAGTGAAATCTTGTCACATTTCTTACAAACTGGAGCAATTACAAGGACTACAGCAAATAAGATTGCAGAAAGTCTTTATGCCAATGATTACAAGAAGTTGCAGAGCGCTATTGGGGAATATATGGATAAATCAATTAGCTTCTTCGATGGTGGAGCTGAAGGATTTTATCATGGTTTGATGCTAGGATTAATAGCATTAATGGATAATCAGTATAAGATTAAATCGAACCGAGAATCTGGAGATGGCAGATTTGATGTTTCTTTAATTCCAAGAGAAAAAAGGTATCCTGGTATTATTTTGGAATTAAAGTGGAAAGAAAAATTAAGCGATGTTGAGCTTGAAAAATGGTCTAATGAAGCATTAAAGCAAATTGGTGAGTTGCGATACGATTCTGAAATGAAAGAGGATGGAATTACGGAAATCTTGAAGTTTGGAATTGCTTTTTCGGGAAAGAAAGTATGTGTAAGAACTGAGTAGAACAAGAATTTAGTGCTAGGAGGCGATAGTATGTTTCCAACAATTAATAAAAAAGAAACAGGTGTTAATCTTCGAAGAATTATGGATATGAGAGGAGTAAAAACAAAAGATATTCAAGAATATTTAGGGTTTGGATGTGTGCAGAGTGTTTATCGATGGTTGGATGGCGTTAGTATGCCAACAGTCGATAATCTGTATGCAATTAGCAAAATGCTTCAAGTTCCTATGGATTCAATTGTTTGCGGAAATGCTGGAAGAACAAAAAGTCAAATGGATGCATGTCTTACGGATCAGGAGAGAAGAGTTTATACCTACTATAAGAAAATGAGAGAATTAAATGCAGCATAATTTTTGAACTACAAGTTCAATGACATTACATGAATCCTCCCTTAGAATTATATTAAGAGATAATTTTAAGGGAGGATTTTTTATGAGCGAAAAGATGTTAGTAACACAGGCTCTTGACGAAAGAGACCTACTAGTAAAGAAGATATCAGATAAAATTGACAAAGCAAACTAAGCGTAACTAATCTGGAATTTACGTTGGGACTTACAGAAAATACAGATGTAAATGGTAAGAAGATTAATGACTTTTTCTTCCTATGTCACTACGAGTGGAGAATACATCCGTAGAAAAGAGTAATGATGGGGAAATCGTTGATTTCATTTTCTCAAAAGATGCAAGCGTTGCAAAGTATGATACATTATTGGTAGAAGATAAGAATAAAATGATTCCAGATAATATCAAGCATTTGATAAGCGAGAAATTATATAGTACAGAACATGATTAATTACATATAAAAGTTTTAAAGCATCAGGAAACTGGTGCTTTTTTAGTGCGGAACAATGTATGAAATATAGTTGGCGAAAAAGTGTTCGCTTCTAAGAAGAATTTAATTGAAAGTATTCGCTCAATAGAATATAATGAAAGAGGAGTTTTTACACATTTTTGGAGGAAAACACATGGAATATTTGACCTCAGCAGAATGCGCAGAAAAGTGGAATGTATCTCAAAGATGGGTGGCTATATATTGCAAGGAAGGCAGAATTGAAGGAGCCATTCAGAAAGGGAGAATGTGGTTCATCCCGGTTGGAACAGAGAAACCTATAGACCCACGTAAGGCCAGAAAGCTTGAACAGATTAAAAGTAATTAATTTCGGAGGATAAAGATAAATGGATAACGCAAGTATTAAGAAGCTGGAAGCTGATTTGTGGGAGTCTGCGGATCTCCTGAGGGCTGGATCAAAGCTTACATCAAATCAGTACTGTATGCCTGTACTGGGCCTGTTGTTCCTTAGATATGCATACAGCAGATATAAAATGGTTGAGGAAGAAATATTAAAGGATAGGCCGGTAAGAAATGGTCGTAAGATGCCGGTGGAGGCAAGTGATTTCACGGCTAAGAGCGCATTGTTCCTTCCTGAAATGGCGCAGTTTGATTATCTGGTAAATCTTCCGGAAAATGTTGCTTCTTTGGGACTATTGAATGTATCAGGACAGACCATGGGGAGCCTGGGTGAAGTGGTAAATAACGCCATGGAGTTGGTGGAACAGCAGAGTGACCAGCTGACAGGAGTTCTTCCTAAAAGCTATACTGATTTCTCGGATGAGCTTCTGGGTGAGTTGCTCAGAATCTTTAATAACAATGCATTGGATGAAGTGGGTGGAGATGTAATCGGACGTATCTACGAGTACTTTCTGAATAAATTTGCAAAAAATATTGCCTCTGACGATGGTGTGTTCTTTACCCCGAAGTCATTGGTAAAAATGATCGTAAACATACTGGAGCCGAAAAGCGGAGTTTTGTTGGACCCTGCCTGTGGATCCGGCGGTATGTTTGTGCAGACCGGTGATTTTGTAAATGAAACCGGACTGCAGGCCAACAAGAGCATGACTTTTTATGGTCAGGAAAAGGTAGAATACAATGCACAGCTCTGCCTTATGAATATGGCGGTTCATGGGCTTACCGGTGTAATTAAATCCGGTGATGAAGCAAACAGCTTCTACCATGATGCTCATCATTTGGAGGGCAAGTGTAACTATGTTATGGCAAATCCGCCATTTAATGTGGATAAGGTAAAAGCAGAAACAGCTGCCAATGCCGGAAGACTGCCTTTTGGTGTACCGAAGGAAAACAAAAATAAGGAAATCGGTAATGCAAATTATCTTTGGATTTCTTATTTCTATGCATACTTGAATGAAACAGGCCGTGCAGGATTTGTTATGGCTTCCTCTGCAACTGACAGTCAGGGGAGCGATAAGGATATTCGTGAAAAACTGGTGAAGACAGGACATGTGGATGTGATGGTTTCTGTAGGAAATAACTTCTTTTATACGAAGAGCCTGCCGTGTTCTCTATGGTTCTTTGATAAAGGAAAGGATGAGGAACTGAAGGATAAGGTTCTGTTTGTTGATGCGAGAAATTATTATACCGTAGTAGACCGCACTTTGAATGAGTGGAACGAGTGGCAGTTAAAGAATCTGAATGCCATAGTATGGCTGTATCGTGGAGAAAAGGACAAGTATACAGCTTTATTGGAGGAATATAGAAAAATTCTAGGACAGGCGATTCCTTTTGAGGAAGCATTGCATCTTTTAAAGGAGGAATTAAAGAATTTGCAGAAGCGGGCAAAACTGGAAGTAGAAGAGGCTGATAGGAAAGATAAGAAACGAATTCGGACCGAATATGATGAAATGATAGCTGCAAAGAATGATGAAATTACTGTAGCTAGGGAAGCAGTTTGGCTTTATGAGAAATTTGGTGAAGGTGAATATAGGGACACCCTGGGACTTTGCAAAGTGGCAAGCCTGACGGAAATCGAAGAAAAAGGATGGTCTCTTACTCCCGGTGCTTATGTAGGTGTAGCTCTGGTTGAAGATGATGATGTTGACTTTGAAGAAAGAATGGCTGAAATTCATCGGGAATTATTATTATTGCAGGCTGAATCCAATGATCTGATGGATACCATCTCAAAGAATATGAAGGAGATGGGGCTATGAGTTATGAAACAATAAAGATAAATGATATATGTACAAAAGTTACATCGGGTGGAACTCCAAAATCAACGAATGCAGAATTTTATAATCCTAAGGAAGTTCCATGGCTAAAAACAGGAGAGGTTAATTATTGCCGAATTTATGATACAGAAACATATATCTCGAAAGAAGGATTGGCACGATCTAGTGCTAAACTAATACCAAAAAATTCGGTCATTATAGCAATGTATGGACAAGGAGATACAGCGGGAAGAGTTGCTATTAATAAAATACCATTGTCTACTAATCAAGCGTGTTGCAATCTTATCATTAATCATGAGATTGCAGATTATGAGTATGTGTATTATGCATTATCAACATTATATGATAAATTGGTCTCGCTAAAAAATGGTGGGGCACAGCCAAATCTAAACGCAGGAATCATTAAAGCAGTAGAGATACCTTTTCCTGAATTGGTCACACAGAAAAAAATTGCGTCAATACTTTCTAATTATGATTATTTGATTGAAAATAACCATAAGCAAATCAAATTACTTGAAGAGGCAGCACAGCGCTTATACAAGGAATGGTTTGTTGATTTGAGATTTCCTGGATATGAGAATTGCAAAATTGTGGATGGAGTGCCGCAAGGGTGGAAAATTGTTCCGATAAGCGATGTTGCTGATTTGAAAGCCGGAGGAGACAAACCCAAAGATTTTGCAAATACTTTGACAAATGAATGTACAATACCAGTATTTGCAAATGGCATTACTGATAAGGGACTTATGGGATTTACAAATAAGCCAGCTATTACTAAACCAAGTGTAACAATTTCAGCTCGTGGCACTGTAGGAGTGGTATTTCTTAGAAGAGAGCCCTTTATGCCAATTGTAAGATTGATTTCCGTGACGCCAAATGAAGAAAAAATGGATGTTTTCTATTTGTATTTATATCTTGCAAATCAAAGTTTTCGTTCTACGGGGGCTGCACAACAACAAATTACAGTGCCGCTATTGAAAAATAAAACCATTATGTGTCCAGATGAAGGTGTAAGAAAAACATTTGAAATGTATACAAAAACAATATTTGATAAAATTCAAGGTTTGGAAAAACAGACAATGAAACTGATTGAGGCACGTGACAGATTATTACCAAAACTTATGAATGGAGAAATCGAGGTGTAAATTATTTTGAAGGATTTTGAACATAAAGATTATTTTAATGCCAGATTATGTTTCCACGGCGATGAAGATAAAGTTGTTGCCATGTTGGATTCTTATGCTCAAAATCAAATTGATTTAATAGATATAAACAAGGTATTTGAACTTTATCATACAAAATTATTTTTTGAAATAGTATCTGATATTCCTGGGTGGACTGAAGAAAAATATAGTGAGTACAAAAGCAGGACATTGAAATTAAATAATGTTGTTCATGAGTTTTTCAAGTCAATTATAGAGGATAATGTTGTTGCAATTTTTGATGAATGCTACGTGAGTTATTGGGACGACTTTAGAGATTTCTTTTATAAGTTTAAGACCTACACATGTATTTCCAGAGAAAAGATATGTGAAGTATTAAAAGGGCTCCATTGGAATACGTTTCAAATATTGCAAGACAAGTCGTTTGTTGAATACTTCGATAAAGAAATTACACTTTTGCTTGAAGAACAGACATATGGTTTACATTTTATTATTTCTCATTATTTAGAGGAACATGAGAAAGAGCAAAAGGTATATATTCCAAAGAGTTTTACAATAGATAAGAGAGTTAAGTTGATAGAGGATTACCTTAAGGGGAACGATGTTAATCCCAATATCTTGCAGCTTATCATAAATGCTAAACCTACTCCGGAATTACCTATAAGTCCTAAAATGAAAAAAATAGCAGACCAGAGAAATACAGAATTTTGGAATAGTAATAAGTCTGCATTTACACATGAATATGGATTTTGTGTGTCATTCGGTCCATATGAGAATGTAAAGAATGCTCGAAATGAAGATGGAAATTGGACATTAGAATATGATACTGGATGGATAAAAAACAATACTGACTATCCAACGTTACTTAATAATTTCATATATTTGTTTGAATACACTGATAGCCAGGCTAGATGTACTTATGCATCAAATAATTATGGTAAAAGTGCCTTGACTGATCTCTTTTCAGTCAGAGGTAAAGGAATGTATAAAAAGGGAACAGCATTTGATATGTTGGAATCTTTGTCTGATATTCAAATGGCTGGATATGTTAAGCAATTGAATGTTCTTGGTATTAATATTGAGGATATCATAAAATGGTTTTTTGAAAGCTATTTGGTTGAAGAGTTTGGAGTTAGAAATTTTACGTGTAATATGCCAGAGCCAAATGATAGCCTTCTGAGCAAATGTAAAACACTAGCATCTGCTATTGATGGTGCATTAAGCAAATTCAAAATGTTCTGTGATGATGGAGAAATAGATTTGGATTTATTTAGGTATATTACTGATTCGCCACGAATAAAAGATGTCCCTAGTTTGATTAAGAATAAATATTGTTATGCAAACAGTGATACTATCATTAATGAAATGAACTTTATGTTTTCTGATCAATGTATGCTCGCATATACAGAAAAGACAGGATCAAAATATGATAATTTTGTTCAACTTGTTTTGGATGAAGAAATAGGGATTGCAGATTGTCAACCATATAATCAAGAAGCCATAAAATGGTTGATTGAAAGAGGTGTAATATATCTTGAAGATGAAGTTATTAAATGCCAAGAAGAAAGAGTATTTCTATTAAAAGAACTTTATGAGAAAAATGTGATTTCAATGCAGTATATAAAGTCTCCAATACTTAAAGAATTGATAGCTAAAGGAGAAATCGTAACTGACAATAAATTGTTAACCAAACCGGAATATCAATATTTTGACTATTTATTAAATAATGCTGAGTTTAGTGATGGAAAAGCTATCAGAAATAGATATATACATGACTCAATCATCACTGACGAAAAAACTATGACTGCGGATTATTATACCTTGTTAAAAGTTATGATAATGATAATCATAAAGATAAATGACGATTGTTGTCTTAACGAGATGATAAATGAGGAGGGGGATTTCTATGAGTTATGACTATTCAGAAAACATTTTAGTTCAAGAAAGCGCAGGACATCTGCTTGCTGATGAACTGGGCTGGCAGGTAGAACTTGCTTATAATCTGGAAGTCCTTGGCGCAAATGGAACTTTTGGAAGAAGCTCATACAAGGATATTCTTTTGGCACGTTATTTTCATAAGGCTCTTCGTACGCTCAATCCGTGGATTACAGATGCTCAGGTTATAGAAGCTCAGAATACCTTTGAGAAGCATCTTTCATCCGCATCTCTGATGCAGATCAATGAAGAAAAGTATGCATATATTCGAGATGGAATTCCGGTTACAGAGAAGAAGCCAAATGGTCAGACTGAAGAAAAGCGAGCAATAATTATTGATTTTCAGCACCCGAATGATATGGAGAGGAATCATTTTCTAGCTGTTAAAGAAATGAAAATTTATGGTGACCTCTATCGCCGTCGGACCGATATTGTCGGTTTTGTAAATGGGATTCCCTTACTTTTCATTGAATTAAAAAAGAATTCTGTGGATGTGCAGAATGCGTATACAGACAATTACACAGATTATCTGGACACCATTCCGCAGTTATTTTATTATAATGCGTTCTTAATGTTATCCAATGGTGTGGAAGCTAAGGTTGGTACATTAGGCAGTAAGTATGAATTTTTCCATGAGTGGAAGAGACTTTCCGAGCAGGAGCAGGGCAGTGTAGCTCTGGAAACAATGCTGCGTGGAATTTGTAAGAAAGAGAACTTCCTAGATCTTCTGGAGGACTTTATTCTCTTTGATCATTCTGGAGGCAAAACAGTTAAAATACTTGCGAGAAATCACCAGTATCTAGGTGTAAACGAAGCTGTCAGGGCTTATGAGGCACGTAAGCTAAATAATGGTAAGCTTGGTGTGTTCTGGCATACACAAGGCTCCGGCAAGAGCTATTCTATGGTTTTTCTGTCGCAGAAGATTCGCAGAAAATTTGCAGGATCTCCTACTATTGTGGTGCTTACAGACCGTGAAGAACTGAATTCCCAGATTTCGGATACTTTTGAAAACTGTGGGTTATTAGGCAAAACGAAGGCATCCAAGTTTATAGCAACAAGTGGTGAGGATCTAATCAATAAGTTAAAGGGAAATCCGAGCTTTATTTTTACTCTGATACAGAAATTTAATAAGAAGGTGGACGAGCCAATCATTCCGGATCACGACATTATTATCATGTCTGATGAAGCTCATAGGAGTCAGTATGGAGTTTTTGCTGACAATATGATGGAATTGCTGCCAACTGCTTCAAGAATTGGATTTACTGGCACACCGCTTCTTTCGAATGACAATATTACTGAGCGAACCTTTGGTGGATATATTTCCATTTATGACTTTAAGCGTGCGGTAGAAGATAAGGCAACTGTCCCACTATATTATGAAAATCGAGGAGAAAAGATTTTAGATATCAATAATCCGGATATTACGGACAAAATTCTTGATGCCATTGAAGCAGCAGATCTTGATCCGGAGCAGGAAGAGAAGCTGGAGCATGAATTTGAAAAGGAAATTCATTTGCTTACTGCTGAACCGAGACTTAAGTCTGTGGCCAGAGATTTTGTTTCACATTACTCTGATTTGTGGACTAGTGGTAAGGCTATGTTTGTCTGCTTGAATAAAGTTACCTGCGTGCGTATGTATAACTTTGTACAGAAATATTGGCAGGACGATATCAAAGCTTTAGAAAAGCAGATACAGACAGCATCACAGCAGGAGGTCCAGGAACTTGAGAGAAAACTGAACTGGATGAAAGAAACGGAGATGGCAGTTGTTATCTCGCAGGAACAGAATGAAATTCAAACCTTTAAAAAGTGGAATCTGGATATCGAATATCATCGTGAAAAGATGGAAAAGCGTGAGCTAGATAAGGAATTCAAGGACAAAGACAATCCGCTAAGAGTAGTATTTGTCTGCGCAATGTGGCTAACTGGTTTTGATGTGAAGTGTTTGTCATGCCTGTATTTGGACAAGCCACTCAAGGCACATACTCTTATGCAGACAATTGCCCGGGCAAACCGCGTGGCAGAAGGTAAGAGTAATGGTCTTATTATTGACTATATAGGTATTGTAAAAGCATTGCGAAAGGCACTCGCTGATTATACCGCTAATGTAGGTGGTGGAAGTACTGACCCGACGATTGACAAGGGTGAACTGATAGAAAGAGTGCTTGAGACAATTGCAGCGGCTGATGAATTTCTGGATTCCAAAGATTTCGATTTGGATGATCTTGTATATGCAAAGGATTTTGCAAAAATTTCCTTACTACTGACAGCGGCTAATGCAGTATCCGACTCTAGGGAATCAAAGAAGCAGTTTATGACATACGGCAATGAACTTAATCGCATGATGAAATACCTGGATCGTGATGATATTTCAAAGGCAGACCGTGAAAGAAAAGATGCAATAATTGCCATTGTTGATGAATTAAAGAAAAAGAAGAAGCATGTTGATAATACAGATTTAATGGTGCAGATTAACGGAATTCTAGGTGGTTATATCATAATTGAAAGAGCAGCGGATGATCGTGGATTTGCAAAACGTTTTGATATCAGTAAAATTGACTTTGATTTATTGCGGAGAGAGTTTGCCAAAGTTAAAAAGAAAAATCTGGCATTCATGGATTTGGATGAATTGATTCAAGTCAGGTTGGATGCCATGATAAGGGAGAATCCTCACAGAGTGGATTATTACATACGGTATCAGCAGATTATCGATGAATATAATTCGGAGCAGGATAGGGTAAATATTGAAAAGACATTTATGGAACTGATGGATCTGGCAAATTCCATGAATGAAGAGGAACAGAGGTACGTTCGTGAAGGCTTCAGTAGTGATGAAGAACTTTCTATGTATGATATGCTTTTTGATGAAAATCTTTCCAAAGAGGACATCAAGAAAATCAAGAAGGTTGCTGTAGATTTGTTGGATAAGATTAAGGCAAAGATATCAGAACTTGATCATTGGACAGACAAGCAGGAGACTAAGGCTGAGGTAGACACACTGATTGGAAAGATTCTGTGGGAAGAACTGCCGGAGAGTTATTCAGATAGTGCAATATTTGAATATCGCAAGTTGATATTTGAGTATGTGTTTATGAGATATAAGCAGGTGGCGTAGTAACAAAAATTATGAAATGATGTAATATTGTCTGTTTTATTGTGGAAAGACTAAGGAGGGACTCAGTTGAATAATGTAAATTCTATTCAAAATGCAATCATGCAATTGGAGGGTGGGGCCTTTCAAAAATTGTTTGATGCATATCTTTATAAAAAGTATAAATTTAATAATATTCAAACTTTAGGAGTCCAAACTGGTACCAATAAACCAACAAAAGGCACACCTGATTCCTATGTTTTAGCTGATGATGGAAAGTATATCTTAATAAATTATGGAACTGTGAGTTCACAGTCAGCAGAGAAAATACGTGCTGATATTTTATCATGTTTTGATACAACAAAATTATTACTACCTAAGGATAAAATAAAAAAAATAATTTGTGGTCATTGTTCTACAAATATTCATATAGAACAATTTAATAGTATTATGGAAACTATTGATGGTGTAGAAATTGAACTTATTGGAATAGATACACTTTCTCATGATCTGGCATTACTTTATCCACATATTGCAAAAGATGAGTTGGGTATAGCAATTGATACAAATCAATTTTTTGAGGTAGAGGATTTTGTTAAAGCATATGATGCAAATGGTATAAATGCTCCTATTAATTGCGATTTTCTCCACAGAAAACCAGAGATTACGGAGATATGTACTAGTATACTTAATAATAGAGTGACTGTATTGACAGGGCCATCAGGAATTGGAAAAACAAGATTGGCTTTAGAAGCGTGTAGAAAACAGGATGATGGACAGACAAAAGTTTTCTGCATTAAAAGTAATGGAAATCTTTTATATGAGGACATAAAGTATTATATTTCTGATCCGGGAAGATATTTTATTTTCTTTGATGATGCTAATATGGTTGCAAGCTTAGAGAATGTGCTTGGCTCTCTTTTGACATTATCCACAGATTTTGATGTAAGGGTACTTATTTCAGTAAGAGATTATGCCAAGGAGAGAGTAATAGATGCTGTATCGCAGTACATATTACCTAATATTATTGAAGTTGGACGACCTAAAGATGATGAAATAAAAGATATTTTGAAAGCTGATTTAGGAATAGTGAATTCGGATTACCTTAATAAGATTGCTGGGATCGCAAATGGAAATATAAGACTTGCTTTTCTTGCTGGTATGAGATCAATAGATGGTGGATATCAGGCCATACGTAATGCTGAGGATATTTTTAAAAATTATTATGGAAGAATTATTGATGAAGCGAAGTTGACAAAACAAGATATTCTTATATTGTTTTTCATCGCTGTAGCTGGTCCGGTAAAAAATAATGAAAATCAGTTGTATCGTGATATGAAGAATTTATATGGTGGTAAAATTGTTGAGAAAGATATAATCGAGAATTTGTATTCTTTGGAATTAGTGGATTGGTTTAAAAACGAGATAACAAAAATTACTGATCAGAGTTTCGGCAATTATATCTTGTACTATGTGCTGTTTGAAAAAAAATTGGTAAGTGTAGAAAGTTTGATCTCTGTTGGATTTCCTGCATTCAGGAATAAAATTGTCTACGTATTGAATACGTTGATGGAAATATTCAATTCAGAAGAGTGTACAAAATATATTGAAGATTCAATAATTTCTGCTTGGGACAATGCACCTATGGAACAAGAGATGGAGTATCTTGAATCATTTTATCAGGTTAATCCGGACAAGGCATTATCTATTATTAAGAATCATATTGATCAAGATGTAAACGTCGATTTTGACTTACATAGTTTTGATATTAACTCTAAGAAAAATTATCACAATATTACGACAAAGGTAATAGGAATATTAGGAGGCTATAAGTATACAGAGAATTTTGAAGATGCAGTTGATCTTTTGATGCTGTACTTTGAAAAAAGGCCAGACTTGATAATGGATTTTTATTTTGTATTAAGTGAACGACTCTTATATGATAAGTATTCATACAGAGATAAGTATAATCATGAAATGCGTCTGTTAGATAAGGTGTGGTGCTATACAGAGGAGGGAAAAAACTATAATAATAGCGTACTGTATTTACAGATTGCTGAATGTGCATTAAAAACAGAAATTTCTTTCACACAAGAAATTAGAAATAGCAGATCTGTCAATTTTGTAAGGATGACACTTGGGTACACTGATGAATTAGCTGATATACGAACTCGCATATGGAAGAATTTAGCTATTTTACGTAAGAACGAAGAATATCGTAACGCTATTAATGGCATTCTTTTAGAAGTTCATTATAATGGATTGAATGAAGAAGACGTTAAGAATTATCTACAGTCAGATTTTAATACAATATATGAATACGTAATTGACAAGAATACACCAGATTTTTATGATGCGAAGATAGTTACAAAATACAAACAAGTATCCGAGAAAATTGGTATAAGGCTAGACGATCGCTATATGGTTGCTGAACGGAATCCAAAATTCAGAATTTATAGAATGTTGATTCGTGAGCATTTGATTGGCAGAACAATAGAGGATGATGAGAGATTACGTAAGGAGTCTATTTCAAAAGAAATAAGTGTATATAATTTAAAAGATTTCCAAAAATTATTTTGCACTTGTAAATTCTTGGAAAAGACAGTCTGTGATAGAGAGCAATGGTCCATAAGTAGGGGATTAGATTGTGTTTTTGAAATCATAGAATGCAATATTGAACTATATTTAAAGGTTCTTAAAGAGTATTTTGATGCAAATGCGCCGTTTAGACTGAATGGATATCGCCAGATAGAATATTTGCTTGATAGTATTGGATATGAAGCTACGTATTGTTTTATAAAAAATAATGCGTTTGATAAGAAAGATGTGTGGATGTCATTTATTTGGGAGTCTGTGCCAGAAGAAAATATCAATGAGAAAGTTGTCAATGACTATAAAACTTTTGTATTCGATAATTTGGAAAAAGACAATCCTATAATCCCTACAGTACAAGTTGTGGCTCGTTATTGCGAACGAGATAGTGAAATTAAAGAGGCGGTAATAAAGGCAGTATTGGATAAGCCTAAACTGTCGGCACAATTTTTAGGTGATACGTATGATGATGGAATTAAGGAAATTATTAATTTCTTTAAAAATGATATTAGTGCATTAACAAGTATTTACATGAGTGCAATAAAAATTAGTTGCGAAGTTGATTATGATGGAAAACTTTTTGCAAAGATATTTGAGCAACAGCATGCAATTTGGCATGAATATATGGACTGGGTTAAGTCTAAAGACAATATGAGTGGAGATAGAAATGAACATAAAATTTTTGAATTAATATGGCGGGACGATAGGTGGTGTGAACATGTGGAATATGCTTTTAAGATTCTTATAGATGATGACGCATCCTTTTATATAAATGAATCTGCTGGCTTATTGTTTGCTAAGACAACTGATACAACCATATTGGAACGCAAGAAAGATTATCTGTTTGAAAAATTACGAGAAAGCAACTCAGAAATTGAAAAATGTAAAAAGCTTATGGAGGTGGTTGTAAATATCCTGCCGGAGTGGAAATTGGAATATATTCTTGAATTTTTAAAAGTAAATAAGAAATTGAATGATTTCAAGAAGATAGATTTATTTCCATGGTTTTGTTCATGGTCGGGAAGTGAGATTCCACTCATTATGGAAAAAATAGATTTCCTTGAATTGCTGAAGGACAACCTTAAGGGAATTGATTATATTGACCACAGAAAATATATCGAAGAATATCGTATGAATCTTGAAAAGTATAAAGAAAAAATAAAATTAAGAGAATATATTGAAAATACTGATTATGCATAAAAACTTTGGGGGATGGGTGGTAAAATATGAGTAGAAAATTAATAGAACAATAATTAAAGAGGAAAAAGAAATATGATTAAAGTATTATTTGTGTGCCACGGCAATATCTGCCGCAGCACCATGGCCCAAAGCATCTTCACCCATCTGGTCCACAGACAGCACCTCGATGCTGTTTTCGAGATAGATTCAGCTGCGACCAGCCGTGAGGAAATAGGCAATCCGCCGCACTACGGCACCAAAAACAAACTATACGAGGAGCATATTCCTCTTATTCCACACCGCGCGAGACAGATGACACGCGATGATTATTTGTACTATGACCTTCTGATTGGAATGGACACTGCAAATATCAGGAATATGACAAGGATTGCAGGTGGCAGTGACAGTCAGCAGAAGATATTTAAGATGCTGTCATTTGCTGATTACGGGACAAATCATAAGCTTACAGCAGCGCGCGATGTTGCAGATCCATGGTATACAGGTGATTTTGATGCGACCTTTGATGATGTAATCAGTGGATGCCGGGGCTTGTTAGAATACATAAAAGAGGTGTATAATCTATAGCTATAGCAATTAAAAGAGAATAATAGCAGCGGTTACGGTGCTGAACACAGCTGCGATAATTAATTTCAGGAGGCACAAATGCAATTACAGAATGGAAGACCGACAGATACCACAGGCAGATTGGATAAAGAAATTCGTACATACGATTTTTTGGACAAACTGGGAATCGAATATCAGAGAATAGACCACGAGGCGGCATTTACGATGGAGGTTTGTGAGGAGATTGACAAGACACTCGGCGCAACAATCTGCAAGAATCTTTTTCTGTGCAACCGCCAGAAAACTGATTTTTACCTGCTCATGATACCGGGAGACAAGACCTTTAAGACAAAAGAGCTCTCGCATCAGATAGGCAGTGCGAGACTTTCGTTTGCAAGTCCGCAGGATATGGAAAAATATCTGGATATCACACCGGGGGTTCACTTAGATAAAGATACCACACCATTCCCACGCTGACTTTTGCTCAACCGATACAGCCGGAGGGCTGGATAACAAGAAAAGGCGGTATGCGCCCCGTGGAGGGGTAGCGTACCGCCTTTTCTTGTGGGGGTTTCCAAAGGGGGCAACGCCCCCATTTGGCACACGACTTTGCGAAGCAAAGTGTAGTGTGTTATACGCTCTGTCGGCGTTGCCGTGAAAATGCCGTTGCCGCCGGGGAGGGCAAGGGCATTTGAAGCGGCAGGAAAACAGGGTTGTGCTTGTGTGGCGTGGAGCCGCAAGCGCAGGTCTGTTTTCATCAGCAGACAGGGCGTATATGAAAGCCCCCGTCCCTCGTCCTACGCTCCGACTTGTGGACAAAATGTCCCGAAGTTGTGGCCACACTCCCGGAAAATCAGCAAGACAACGGGTAACCGTCAAGGCTGAAATGAACGGATTTACACCCGGCCTTGACCGCCACCCGCCGTCCCGCTGAATGGGTGGACAAGGCGGCCAATCCCGCAAAGTGCTTGGCCGCTCTCTTTCTGATTTTGGAGCGTTTTTCTCTAAAAATTGAAATGGGCGGGAAGCCATTTTAGGGCTTTCCCGCCTTGATTGCCTATCAGCAAAGACAGACGGGACTGTCAACGGCGGTGCATGAAATGCGCCGTTCATCTTGACCGTTGACTGGCTCGGATGTCTTTGCTATCCATTTGTGTTATTGCTCCCAGTTGTTTTCTTGAAGTAAAGAATATAATAATGTTGAATAGCTGCTGAGTGTATTTTGGACACGTCCGCTATATTCATTTTCAATAAAATCCAAATCATCCATATCTGTATGCATTATCAATCCATTCTTTTCTGTTTCGACAGGAGAACCATTTTCCCAGTTGTTTGCTTCAAAATATATGTACGGAATTCCTATGTCATTAAACGGTGCGTGGTCGCTTCTTTTTTGACCTGTAGGATAGGGATAATCGTTATTTCCGTCTGGTGGTAATTGTATGTTCAAGCCAATTTCCTTAACAATTTCGTAGGCTTTAAATACTGCTTCGGTATTATCAACAGTGCCGTTATCATTCACCTTACCGCCATACAAATAAAGGTAATCCCCAGCGAGGACAGTATCAATGTTTATCATCAATATAATATTTTCTCTTTCCTTTTCGGAAAGTGATTCAACGTATGCCCTTGAGCCATACATTCCCGGTTCTTCTGAACCGAAAAATACATATTGAATAGTATAGTATGTTGGAGTGTTGACCATTCGCAGGGCATTTTCCAAAGCAACAGATACGCCGGAGCCATTGTCATCTACACCATGTGTTCCAGCACTATCATAATGTGCGCCAACAATAATCGTTTTTTCGCTTTCTCCTTTTTTGGTTATCAAAATATTTTGACTTGAATTACTTTTTTCACCTCCATCGAATACATTTTGTATGGCTTCATCCATCATAGGCGTGGAATCATCTATTTCAAAAGACTCTATAGCTATGTCGCTTTCCGCATATCCACCATTTAAGAGGACGGACAAAATAAATACAGCCATTTCCGTTTCTTTTTCAGTGCCAGCAACGCGCCCCGGATAGTTTGATTGAATATGTTTTAAAAAATTATATGCGGGTATTCCATAATCATTTTGTTCGGGGGTTATCGAAATTTCTTGGGAAAGTGTTAGGTCTTTGGCTTCTTCAATCAGTTCTGCTTTTTTACTACCACACCCATATAAACCCGTACATAAAAAAGCACATACTAAAAAGCATGAAAGTATCTTTTTCATAAAATCAATCTCCTTTTTTCTCATCACTATCTTTTGACATTTGCGTCATCATTTTCTTCGCCAGCTGCTGGAATAGGTCGGCAGTTTCTTCGTCCATCGGCGCAAGCTGTCCGATCTGTCCGGTTATCATTGCTGTTACATCGTCAATGGAAAGCGGGTTTTGCTTCTGCTCCGACAGTGCGTCCCGCATGGCTTGGAACATAGCGGCGGTCACAGCTTCCCCCGGCTGTTCTCCGTTATCAATGTCTTTCTTAATGTCCCGCAGGATAGCAAGGAACACATTTTTGATTTTCTCAATCTCTGCTTCATGTTCCCCCATCTTCTGGGCGTTCAAAAATTGTAAATCCTGCTTTGCTTCCGCCCGGTGTTCCGGGTGTTCTTTCATCAAGTCGGACAGGGAAGCCGTTGCCATCTCGATAAGCTGGTTACGTGCCATTATCCCCTTTGCCGCCGTGTCCTGAAAATAAATCCGTATCAAATCTATCAGCTTGGGAAAATTCCTGTGTTCCAGTAAGCGATTGAGTATTTGCACATCAACAGCACCCGTCACAAGCCCCCTCACGGCTCCCTCTGACAAACCTAATTCAGAAATATCGTAACTTTTACGGACGCTCACGGTGGACAAGCCCAGTATATAGTCTGTCGATACCTTAAATTCCTTTGCCACTCCTATGAGAATATCACTGCTGACCGTTCTCGTTTCGCCGCTGACAATGCGGCTCAACTGGGAAGCGGAAACGCCTATCTTCTCTGCAAGTTCCTTTTGTGTGATATGGTTCCCGTTGCATAAATCGGAAATCCGTTGTCCGGGTGTTCCGGGTAAAGCCATAGATACGCACCTCCTCCACACACTTCCATTATACAGAATGATTGCAAAAATGCAATTTCCAAAGTGTAAACTTCATCAAAATGCAATTCTCGCAAAATTCCGGGGATTGCATTTTTTTCGTGTAGACTTAGGGTAGTTCATCGATGGACAGCACCTTGAAAACAGAATGACCGTCCGAAAAGGGATACCCCGGCTGGGGAAACACCGCAAGGAGCCGGACTTCGGGACAAAATGTCCCGAAGTTGCGGGGAGCGTGCCAACGCCGGAATACGCCGCAGGAATGGGGCAGGAAACCTTTTCGGGGAGAATGACAACGGAAAGCAAAATGGAGGGAACGCATGAGAGATAACCCCTATAAAGACTTGCCGCCGCTGGAACGCAGGCCGGACGGTTCCCTTTACCGCATGACACCGGCGCAGAGGAAACAGGCGGCCAGCCTGATACGCCGGGAGTGCTGTTGCTGTGAGGACGGCAACTGCATTGCCCTTGACGATGGGGACACCTGCACCTGCCCGCAGACGGTTTCTTTCTCGGTCTGCTGTAAGTGGTTCCGCTGGGCGGTTTTGCCGCTGGACGGAACGCTGGAAGCGGAGATTTTCCGGGATAAGGACTTGAAACGCTGTGCGGTCTGCG
>OIDK01000122.1_pt1 | contig 32766 bp, 28 predicted proteins | sample 1581551 | NCBI WGS metagenome assembly OIDK01 (sample SAMEA3882522, study PRJEB24775) | human gut metagenome | biome: human-associated habitat; feature: intestine environment; material: feces | place: Netherlands | collected 2009/2010
GATGTTGTTCCGGAAAAGTTGCAGATTCTTCAGGAACGGTCCTGGGAGCAAGAGCCAGATCCATCTGCTTATGATGACACAGGCTATCTCTGTGGAGAAACCGGTTGTGGATTATGTGCCCTGTACAGGATGAGGCAGGCGGGGATCACTCATCTCAAGCTGGTTGGCCGTGGAAATTATGTGGATCACATGGAAAAAGATATCCGGAATCTGCGGACTGCACTGGATATTCTGGAAATGGCGGAAAATGAGGAAAAATTCCAGTGTACGATAAAACGTACAATGTTTCCCAATGGGTGCAGCGGAAAGTGTTATTATCGCTAATGTAGTGTGATATTTTTCGGTTGGAGTTGCAGTTTTGAGTGGGGTATTATAATATTAGGAGCAGACTTTTGCAGAATCAGGAAAGGATATTGCGAATTTATGCTGAAACAGTTTTTTAAGTATATTTTTCAGAGTATTGCAGGTATGATCGGGATATCGGTTTATATTCTGGCGGATACATTTTTTATATCGGTTCATTCCGGAGCGGACGGACTGGCTGTTCTGAATCTGATCCTTCCGGTATATGGTGTGGTATATGCCATCGGAGCCATGATCGGTATTGGTTCGGCCATCCGATTCGGGATCAACAGGGCCAAGGGGGAAAATACGGATCACTATTTTCTCCAGTCTGTTTTCTGGAGCGTTCTGTGCAGTGTGCCTTTTATCATTACAGGGATTTTTGCACCGGAGCAATTTCTGCATCTTCTTGGCGCAGATGCGGGACTGACTGCTCTTGGAAAAAGTTATCTCCGGATCATGCTGATCACTACGCCATTATTTATGACTAATTATACATTTACTGCATTTGCGCGAAATGATCAGGGAACTTCCACAGCTATGACCGGTGCGATTTCTGCCAGTCTGTTTAATATTGTGTTTGACTATATTTTCATGTTCCCTATGAAGCTGGGGCTTGCGGGAGCGGCACTGGCGACAGCCATTAGCCCTGCGATCACCATGGCCATCTGTACCACCCATTACCTGGGGAAAAAGAATCACGTGGGATTCCGGTGGGTACGGCCTTCCATCCGTCATCTGGTTTCCTGCTGTCAGCTTGGAATTTCGGCTTTTGTGGGAGAGCTTTCCTCAGCGATTATTACGATCATTTTTAACATGCTGCTTCTTGGAATTGCGGGAAATGTAAGCGTGGCAGCTTATGGAGTGGTGGCCAATCTTTCTCTTGTTGCAATGTCCATCTTTAACGGATTGGCACAGGGAGCACAGCCTCTTATCAGCAAAAGCTACGGAGAAGGACAGCGTGACCATGTAAAAAGCCTGCTTCGCTGGAGCCTGATCGCCAGTGCAGTGCTGGAAGCGGTGACGATTCTGGTGGTGTGGGGATTTACGGACAACCTGATCGCTGTTTTTAACAGTGAAAATAATCAGCAGCTTCTGGATTATGCCCATGTGGGACTGCGGATTTATTTCCTGGGATTCCTGTTCGCAGGGATCAACATTATGCTGGTGGCATATTTTTCGGCAGTGGACCGTGCTGTTCCGGCAATTACCGGATCTCTTATGCGTGGAGTGATCGCCATTGCCATCAGTGCGGTGATCCTTTCCAGACTGTTTGGGATCAACGGAGTGTGGAGTTCATTTTTGAGCTCGGAGATCATTACCTTTGTCGTACTTCTTGTGCTGGCGAAGGCAGGGGAGAAAAGAGGATTGAAAAATGAAATTTGATCGTGTAAGAAAAGAAGAGGCAGATACCGTTTTAAAATTATATCGTTCGTTGCTGGGAACGCCCTACTGTGTGTGGACAGAAGACTACCCGACAGAAAAAGAGGTGGAATTTGATTTTTCCAGAGATGCCCTGTTCTGTATGCGGGACGATGACGGGAATATCATAGGTGTGATTTCCATTGATGATGATCCAAACGTGGAATGTCTCACATGTTGGTCGAAAACCATGGTGCCGTCAGCGGAAGTCTCCCGGGTGGGAGTATACCAGGAATTTCAGAACCAGGGAATTGCCCGGAAACTTCTCGTGGGCGTGATGGAAGAACTGAAGAACCGGGGATATCAGGCCGTGCATCTCCTTGTTGCAAAAGATAATGTAAAAGCGCTCCGTTCTTATGATAAGCTGAATTTTGAGAGCGTGGGAGAGTGCGAACTCTGGGGACATATGTACTGGTGTTATGAGAAAGCATTATAGAAAGAATTGAAAAAAATATGCACTTTTCAGACCGGGTATTGATGAACAACCAGTAAGGGAGGTGCATATTTTTGTATAAATCGCAAGTGCTTCGATCATGTTTAAGATAATGTATCCGCCGACAGAGGCATTTAAATCCTCCGGCAGCTGTCCCTCTCAATTAGATGATGGGGCACAATGATCTTCGTAGCTGGAAGGTTCGGGTTTTCAATATGGCTGATCATCTGCGTAGCTGCCTCCATTCCAAGCTGTCCGGAATTGATATCAATGGAAGTCAGCTGGGGTGAGGTCAGTCTGGCAAACAGTGAGTTGTTAAAGGAAAGGATGGACAGATCTTCCGGTATGGAAATCCCCGCTTCCATGCAGATACGCTCCAGGGAAAGTGCCAGGATGTCATCACTGACCAGCATGGCGGTTGGACGGTCGTTACCTGTAAGCAGTTTCCGAAGCTCCTGAAATTCATTCTGGGATACTCCCGGAACTTCGATACAATATTCCGGCTGTACCGTCAGTCCGTGGTTCAGAAGAGCTGCCATATAGCCTGTTTTTCGGTCTGCGGAAAAGACCAGAGAATTATCGACACCCAGATATGCGATCTTCCGGTGGCCCAGTGCATAGAGATATTCGGTGGCTTCCTGTCCGGCCAGAAGGTTATCGTTATCAATATAGATCGTGTGGTTCGTGTACTGTGCCGGTTTTCCGATAAGGATATAGAGAAGTCCCTCACTGAAAAGAAAATCAATGACAGGGTCGTTCACACGGGAATAAAGAACAATAAATCCATCCACTTTACCACTTCTGGACATGGAACGGACTGCAGTCAGAATCTCTTCTTCATTCTGTCCGGTGACAATGGTGCTGATATACTGATGGGCGTTACAGTAGTGGCTGATTCCACGGATCGCCTCCAGGTAAAAAGAATTCTCATAAGTTTCTTTCGGTGACGGAGGCAGGATAATACCGATGGAGCGGGAAATCTGAGCGGCCAGATTGCTGGCCTGGAAATTCGGCTCATAGCCAAGCTCTGCCATGGCTTTTCGTACACGTTCCTTGGTTTCCTCACTGATGGATGGATTATTCTTGCAGGTTCTGGAAACAGTGGAAGGGGACACCCCGGCCAGAGCTGCCACATCTTTGATGGTTACTGCCATAAAATTTGCCTCCTTATGGATATGCCGGATCAAAGCGGAAGTATGCCTCTGATCCGGCTTTTTTATCTCAGTCTGATAGAGATATTGTAGTTTATAACAAGGATACTGTCAAACATATTGCACGTAAAATTGCATGAAATTGCGTAAAAACAGATGCACAGAGAATCAGGTAGTGAGATGCAGACAGATTTCTGCTTGGAATGATGAAAAACTGCACAAAATCAGGATGTAAAAATTGTAAGAAAGGTAGAAAAGACAAAAATGCATTGCGCTTCATGCAAAATGGACGTATAATTTACGCAAACGGTTGCGTAAATTATATGAATATGCATCCGTGAGAGGATAATAGATAAGATGCTCTGAGATGCAGGGCTCAACATAAGGAGAGAAAAGATATGGATAAAAGAGCAGCCGGCATTCTGATGCCGATCACAAGCCTGCCGTCAGAGTACGGTATCGGATGTTTTTCAAAAAGTGCCTATGATTTTGTGGACTGGCTGAAAGAAGCAGGACAGAGCTACTGGCAGATCCTTCCCCTTGGCCCGACAAGCTACGGAGATTCTCCGTACCAGTCCTTTTCCACTTTTGCGGGAAATCCGTACTTTATCAGCCTGAAGGCTCTGGTGGAAGAGGGAGTTCTTACAAAAGAGGAATGCGAGAAAGTCAACTGGGGAAAAAGGGCGGACAGCGTAGACTACGAGAAGATTTACAAAGGCCGCTATAAACTTCTCCGCAAAGCATACGAAAACAGCAACATCAGCGAGAATCCGGATTATCAGAGATTCGTGGCGGAAAACAACTGGTGGCTTTCCGACTATGCACTTTTTATGGCTGTGAAAGATCAGTTTGGCGGTGTGGAGTGGACCAAATGGGCGGAGGATATCCGTCTCCGCTGGGAAAACGCTATGGACTATTACCGCAGAGAGCTGTATTTTGACATTGAATTCCAGCAGTATATGCAGTTTAAATTCTATGAACAGTGGATGAAACTGAAAAAATATGCCAATGAAAAAGGTATCCAGATCATTGGGGATATTCCGATCTATGTAGCTATGGACAGTGCGGATACCTGGGCTCATCCGGAGCTTTTCCAGCTGGATGAGGAGAATGTGCCAACAGCTGTAGCCGGATGCCCGCCAGATGGATTTTCCGCAACAGGACAGCTCTGGGGAAATCCTCTGTACCGCTGGGATTATCACAGAAATACAGGATATCAGTGGTGGATCTCCAGACTGAGTTACGTGTTCCGCCTTTATGATGTGGTAAGAATTGACCATTTCCGTGGTTTTGATGAGTATTTTTCCATTCCGTACGGTGCGGAAAATGCCATTGGCGGCCACTGGGAAAAAGGCCCGGGAATCGATCTGTTCCGCAAAGTGGAGCAGGCCCTTGGCTGGAAGCAGGTCATTGCGGAGGATCTTGGTTATGTGACAGATTCTGTTCGCCAGCTTGTCCATGACAGTGGTTTCCCGGGAATGAAAGTCCTTGAGTTTGCTTTTGATTCCAGGGATTCCGGATGTGCCAATGATTACCTTCCGCATAACTATCCGGAGAATAGTGTGGCATACACGGGAACCCACGATAATGAGACTATTGCCGGATGGTGGAAGAGCATTACTGTAAAAGAGCGTAAACTTGCCAGAGATTATCTCTGTGATAACTGGACACCGGATAAAGATCTGTACAAATGTTTTATCAGTCTTGTGATGAGAAGCAGCGCAAAGCTTTGTGTGATCCCCATGCAGGATTACATGGGTCTGGATAACAGCTGCAGAATGAACCAGCCGTCCACAGTAGGAAAGAACTGGAAATGGAGGATCCGCAGGAGAGAGCTGACTGCGAAACTTCAGAAGGAGATCCACGGGATCGCACTTCGCTACGGACGGATGAACTGGTCCGATTAAAAGGAATATTTGTGAGGTATATTCCGTTTAAACGGGACGTAGAGGAAAGTGGAAAGATTTTAGATAGAATCGTGTTTTTTTGTGTGATATAATGCTGTTTCGTGAAGGCAGCTGTCAGTAAAGGGGGAGGCTGACAGCTGCTTTTTTCGTTTATAAAGACGCCGGGATGCAGGTGAGATGTCTGCTTTGCATGCGTCAGATTTTTTTACTAAGGGGAGAATTATGACAGGAAAAACACACGCGGCAGTCGGACTCGGAACAGTGCTGGCAGTTACACAGCCTTCCACTGTTTCCGGTCTGGTACTTGCCGCAGGAACGGGAATGCTTGGAGCACTGATCAGTGACATTGATGTGGGAACTTCCAAGTCCCATAAAGATGCGGATCGGATCACATTGATCGCGGTATTGCTCGTGGCAGCAGAGATCGCACTGAATTATTTTTGCAATTTTTCCATCTGGGAGAAGATCCGCAATGACAAATCCGTGGCACCGGTAGCTATGGGAGTTATTATTTTTATTGCAGTCTGTGCTTTTGGGAAAAATCAGCCGCACCGGTCATTTATGCATTCGATCATGGTTATGGCTATTTTGAGCGGAGCGCTTTCTATGGTATCTGTACAGCTGGTACCTTATTTTGTGGTGGGATTTGCGTCCCATCTGGTACTGGACTGTTTTAACCGGAAACGGGTACGGATCCTGTATCCTCTGCCTGGAGGGATTGCATTGGATTTCTGTAAAGCAGGAGGTTTTGTGGACTCTCTGCTTTTCAAACTGGGCTCTGTGGCGGTAATCTTTGAGATCGTGTATCTGGCTGTGCGGATGGGTGAGAGCTGGAAGTTTTTTCAGATGTAGGATGCATAGAATATCCGCTTGACTGTGCAGGACAATAAAAAAAGAGCAGATTTTCCATTGTGGTGAGTCTTCTTCACTGGACAGGACCAGTGAAGAAGATGTCCGCAAATATGGAAGATCTGCTCTTTTTTATAAATATGTAAGTGAAATTATTTTTTCTTTTTGCAGGCACATGCGGTATAAAGTACGTCTGTGGAAGAGTTCAGCGCTGTCTCGCAGGAATCCTGGATAACACCTACGATGAAACCGACACCAACTACCTGCATGGCAACGTCGTTCGGGATTCCGAAAAGGCTGCAGGCCATCGGGATCAGAAGAAGAGAACCACCGGCAACTCCGGAAGCACCTGCCGCACTTGCAGCAGCCAGGATGCAGAGGATCAGAGCGGTCGGGAAATCTACGCTGATACCAAGGGTATGTGCAGCTGCCAGAGCCATGATGGAGATTGTGATCGCAGCACCACCCATGTTGATAGTCGCACCAAGAGGGATGGAGATGGAGTATGTATCCTCATCAAGTCCAAGGTCTTTACAGAGCTCCATGTTTACCGGAATGTTGGCAGCAGAGCTTCTTGTGAAGAATGCGGTGAGACCACTGTCTTTCAGGCAGCGAAGAACCAGCGGATATGGATTCTGGCGTGTGCAGATAAAAGTAACGATCGGATTCAGTACAAGTGCTACAAACAGCATGGTTCCAACCAGTACACAGATCAGACGGCCATAGCTTAAGAGTACGCCAAGTCCCTGCTCGGAGATGGTTGTGAAGATCAGTCCCATGATACCGAATGGAGCGAGGTTGATGATCCATCTTACTGCTGTGGAAGTTGCCTCGGAAATGTTTTCGATGACGGTCTTGGTTGTTTCACTTGCGGCCTTCAGTGCAATACCGAAGATGATAGCCCATGCGAGGATACCGATATAGTTTGCGTTCACAAGTGCGTCAACCGGGTTGGAAACAATGTTCATCAGAAGGTTTTTAAGAACCTCAGCAACACCGCTTGGCGGGGTGATGTCGGAAGTATTTGTATTCTCGGAAAAAGTCAGCATGATCGGGAACAGACGGCTGGAGATAACAGCTGCCAGTGCTGAGAGTACATTTCCCAGAAGATAAAGTACAACGACGAATTTCATGTTTGTTTTCTGGCCCTTTCCCATATGGCACAGAGAGCTCATTACCAGGAAGAACACCAGGAGCGGAGCAATTCCACGGAGAGCACCGACGAACAGGTCACCGAGAATGGAGATCACAGACGCCTGCGGAATTGCAAGTCCGAGGATGATACCAACGATCAGTCCGCAGATGATACGCTTGATCAGATTGATGCTGTTCCATTTTTGAATCAGGTTTTTCATAACTACTTTCCTCTTTCCTATTGTATGAGTGGGCATTTTACTGCTTTGAAATAGAATATTACTACTGCATCACGTAAAAGCACAATATAGCAATTATATACAATTTTGTCCGCCTTGTAAAGACAAATGTACATAATTGGAGAAAAATATGAAAAAACCCGGCGTAAGGCTGTTCTGCTTACGCCGGGTTATCGTCTTTCAGCAATAAGACTCCGACCATTAAGAGTGGAGATGAATTGCGTTCGTTATGTACGTATTTTTTTGAAGCTGATAGCAAAGAAAAGAGTTTCCGCAAATCCGGTGATCCCCCATGAGAAGATATAAAGAAGATACAGCGCGGATATCGTCTGGAAATGTGCGAACACCGTGTAGATCCAGATGATACGGAATACACAGGATCCCAGGATGACGATAACGGTGGGAGGGATACTTTTTCCGATGCCACGGGAAGCAGCGATGCTGCCATCCATAAAACAGCTGAAGGCATAGCTGAAGCCCATGATCCGGATTCTCTGCATACCTGCATCGATAACAGCCGGTTCTGTAGCAAACAGCGACAGGAACTGCCGGCCAAAGATCAGAAGCAGCCCACCCAAGATCGCGCCGGAAATAAATGCATATGTAATACTGATGCCGTAGGATTTCAGCATTCGTTTTTGGTTTCCGGCACCCCAGTTCTGACCGATGAAGCTTGCACATGCAGTATAGAAAGCAAACATGACGTTATAGATCAGGGAGTCTGCATTTGCAGCGGCGGCATTTCCGGAAACCATGACTGCATCAAAAGAGTTGACACCGGCCTGTACGAACAGATTAGCAATGGCAAAGATACCGTTTTGGAGTCCTGTAGGGATACCCAGGAGCAATACGGCTTTGCAGGCCTTGGGATGAAGGCGGATCTTTCTCAGTGATACTTTGCAGTCATCGGTTCGTCTCAGGAGATGGCTCATAACCAGAAATGCAGATACATACAGGGAGATCGCACTGGCAGTTGCCACACCTGCGGCGGCCATATGGCAGACGATAACAAAAAACAGGTTCAGAAGAACATTGATCACTCCGGCAATGGAAAGATAGATCAGTGGTCGTTTCGTATCGCCGCGGGCACTTAAAACACCGTTACCAAAATTGTATACAGCCATGGCAGGCATGCCCAGAGCGTAAATCTTCATATATAAAACAGCCTGGTCGATCAGTTCCGGCTTTGTGTTCATCATGGCCAGCATCTGTCCGGAAAACAGAAGACAGATGATACAGACCAGAAGACCTGCGATGGCACAGAGAAGAAGGGATGTATGGATCGTTTCTTCCGTGCCTTTTCTGTTTCCGGCGCCAAGTTCGTGGGCTACACGGACGTTGACACCGGCACCCATGCCGATCAGGATTCCGGTAAACAAAGTGACCAGAAGCGTTGTGGAACCCACAGCTCCAAGTGCCAGGTAGTCCGCAAACCGTCCTACAACCGCAACATCGCTTAAGTTAAAAAGAACCTCCAACACCTGGGACCCCATCAAGGGAAGGCTGAAGAGGAGGATATTTTTCCAGAGAGAACCGGAAGTCATCTCTATGGAATGAGTTTTCTTTTTTTCATTTTCACACATAAAATTACCTCATAAAAAGTATATAAAATTCCTTCATCCAGGTTATACAATACTCTGTTGAAAAAGGTTTGTAAAGAGGAGAAAACCGCGTAAAATAAATATTTTTCGGGCAGATTCTACTTGACATATCCGGTGGTTCATCATAAGCTGTTGAGAGATATGGAAAAATCGAAAAGTCTTTGAAAAAAGGGGAAAAATACACATGAATAACTGGGACAATGTACGTCTGGTACCGGAGTTTAACGAGCAGGGTGTCGCATGCTATCGTCTTGATGGCGGAGATTATGTAAACGAATATTATATTACTTCAGAGGCAGAGACAAGAAAGCTTCTGAATACTCCGGAAGTGGTAGGATATGAGGTATATAACTGTCTGATCCCGTCTACCTGCCAGATGCTTTATTATCTGAAGGAGCAGAAGAAGGTTACCACTGCAAATATTCTTTCTATCTTAAGAGGGGCGCTGAATTATCCTCTTGAGGAGGCCTGTTATAAAGAGCATATCCGTGTTCATGATATCAGCTTTCTTTCCAGCGAGCGTGTTTTTGCGGAAGATGAGATGACAGGGCTTGAGATCAAGTACAGCAAACTGACCATGGTTCCGGACAGTACTCTGATGATCGGTGACATCATCGCAAGTGGTGAAACACTGATCCATTGTCTCCGTTATGTGACTGATTTTTACAGAGAACGTGGGACAAAACTTCGTAATATTATCATCTTTACTATTGGAGGAACCAGGGGAATAGATATTCTTGAGAACCTGACAAAAGAGATCCGCGAGTTCTGGCCGGAGTTTGAAGGATTTATCACGGTATTTTATGAAGGAATTTTTTCCACCTATCAGGATAAAGGCGTTTCCGGGATCAATCTTCCGGATGTTGATTTCTACTGGAAGGGTGGAATCGTTGCACCGGAATTTCGAAGAGAGACACTTTCCATGTGCAGCCCTCTTTTTGAAAAATGTATTATCTACGATGGCGGCGCAAGACGTTATGAGATCCATGAGCATGTAGAGGAAGTCCTGGAATTCTGGGAGGGAATCCTGGAGCGCGCGGACAAGATCGACTTCAAGGAGCTTCTGGATGAGAAACTTGGCTATCCGACACCGATCAGCTACGAAGACTGGCTGGCTCACAACCACTACCAGGAGATCCGCCCTGCCGACACCAAATGGCTCTATCGTCAGGAGCAGGGATATATTGAGAGTATGAAGAACATTACACTGAGGGAACTTGCCGAGCAGAGAATCGGGGAGTTTCGAAGTGCGTTACGGAAATATATTCTGTAACAGTTTAGAGTATAAGACGTAAGTAAAAACAGCCTAGAGCAAGCTTGCTTGTGGAAGGCTGTTTTTATTTACACAACAGGTATAAAAATGGTAAAATCGGGATAGAAAAAAGGCAGGGGGGAGGAAGATTTTTGGCTCCCGTGCCAGAGGAGATTTTAAGCGAACCAGCGATACTGATATTGGGAGGGGATCATACTGTATGAAAAAGTATGAGAATTTTTGTGCATCGCTTGTAAATATGAAGACCTATGGCTTCGGGCTTTGCAGGCGAGAAATAATGTAACGCATTCTTATAATCAGAAAATTGCGCTGGGAATTGTGGCAGAAGCGAAAGCAGATTATTATGATATGTTTACAAAGTTGAAAACGGAAATAGAATCAAATTGGATTTAACGGCAAAAATAAGATAATCAAAGAAAAGGAGATAAGAATATGACATACATTAAAAACATCGAACACGAAAAAGTAGTAGATCTTGCAGGTGAAGTACAGTACATGCCGGGACAGGTGGTGAGCAAAACTCTGGCGCAGAATGAGGCGGTCAGTGTGACACTTTTTGCTTTTGAGAAAGGTGAGGAGATTGGGACTCATGATTCCAGAGGAGATGCCATGGTGACGGTTCTGGATGGTGTTGGAGAATTTACCGTAGGTGGTGTAAAACATGTCTGCAAAGCAGGCGAAGCTCTGGTAATGCCGGCAACCATTCCTCATGCAGTTTATGCGGTAGAGCGTTTTAAGATGCTTCTGACAGTTGTGTTTCCTGTTGAGAAATAAACCGGATAAGGATTGTATGTTGATTTCAGCACAAACAATGATATAATAAATACTAGCAATGAGACAGTATTTTCAGAAATATTGTGTTCATGACCAGGCAGTAAAACAAACTGGAAATGAAAGTCAGAAATACAGCAAACCAAGGAGGATCTTAATACAATGAAAATCGGAAATGATATTTATTATGTAGGTGTAAATGACCATCAGGTAGACCTGTTTGAGGGACAGTACGTAGTACCAAACGGAATGTCCTACAACTCCTACGTGATCAAAGATGAAAAGATCGCAGTTATGGATACTGTAGATGCAAACTTCACAGAAGAATGGCTGGGAAAAGTAGCAGAAGTTCTGGATGGTGCCAAACCGGATTATCTTGTTGTACAGCATATGGAGCCGGACCATGCCGCAAATATTGAAAACTTCATGAAAGCATATCCGAATACAACCGTTGTTGCTAACACTAAGACATTTACCATGATGGAGAACTTCTTCCGTGGAATGAATCTGGAAGGAAAGAAACACGTAGTAGCCAACGGTGACAGCCTGACACTTGGAAAACATATTCTTACTTTTGTATTTGCACCGATGGTTCACTGGCCGGAGGTTATGGTTACATATGACAGCACAGACAAAGTTCTGTTTTCCGCAGATGGATTCGGTAAATTCGGAGCCCTTGATGTGGAAGAAGACTGGGACTGCGAAGCACGCCGCTACTATATCGGAATCGTTGGAAAATACGGCCCGCAGGTACAGAAGCTTCTCAAAGCAGCTGCAACTCTGGATATTCAGACTATCTGCCCGCTTCATGGACCGATCCTTACCGAGAATCTTGGACACTACCTGGAGAAATACGATATCTGGTCTTCCTACAAGGTAGAGAGTGAAGGCGTAATGATTGCCTACACATCCGTATATGGCCATACAAAGAAAGCAGCAGAACTTCTTGCACAGAAACTGGAAGAAAAAGGCTGCCCGAAGGTTGTTGTCTGCGATCTTGCAAGAGAAGATATGGCAGAAGCAGTGGAGGACGCTTTCCGCTACGGCAAACTGGTACTGGCCAGCATTACATATAACGGAGAGGCATTCCCGTTCATGAGAACATTCATCGAAAACCTGACAGAGCGCAATTACCAGAACCGTACCATCGGCCTTATCGAGAACGGAAGCTGGGCACCAACCGCAGCCAAAGTCATGAAAGGAATGTTCGAGAAGAGCAAAAATATCACATGGCTGGAGAATAATGTAAAGATCATGTCCTCCTTAAGTGATGAGAATGTGGCAGAGATCGATGCGATGGCAGAGGAACTCTGCAAATAATTTCTGAATGTCAGGCATATGCAGAAGAAACTGAAGATATAGCATAATAAAAAGACGTGAACCCGGATTGATAGGTCCTTTCATTTACTGAGTTGTTAATGAGAGAAATATATCAATCCATAAGGTTACGTCTTTTTTATTTACCGAGCAACAGGAAAAAAATATCTGTGCTTGTATAATTTTAGAAGATGCTACAATAGATTAAGCGGCTCGTGAAAAGGATATTTTCGTAGTTGCCGGCAGATCCTGAATTCTGACCTGAGATTAGAGAAAGGGTCATGCCACAGAATAAGTTACATTCTCTTACACCACATAAATCCATAAGCCGGAAGCGCCACATCCTTAAGCTCCAGAGTCTGTCCTGTAATAAGATCACGGAAGGTTCCTTCTTCCTGCATCCATGCAGTTTTTTCACTGTCACTGAAGTTGAAAATTCCGATAAAACGTTCATTTCCCTTCTGGCGGAGGATGCAGAGAATGCTGTCATCATGAACATCGTAAGTATATACATCGCAGTCTTTGTCAAAAACAGATTCCTGGCGGCGGATCTGCTCCATGCGGTCCAGAGTCTGGAAGATCTGGCCCTCAACAGAAGTTTTTGATTTCCGTTTTTTCGCGAGATCCCACTGGAAAGCACCGCGGTGGATATAACGGGAATCCGCTGCTTTATCCGGATCATCTTTATAGGAATAATCATTGAGACGGCCAACTTCATCGGAACTGTAAAGCATTGGGATTCCGGACTGAGTAAGCATATATGCGTGAAGCATCAGATCTTCACGGATGCCTCTTTCCAGCTTCTCATCATTTTTTTCAAAAAGTGCAGCCTCGATTCCACACATGGAAGCAGTGGTTCCGCAGAAACGGGCATCCTGAGTTACCGGGTCATCGTTATAAAGCTCTCCGCGGCTGTCGCTTCCCGGATGTTTTCCTGTGAAGAAATCGTTGAGGTAACGCTTGTGGGCCGGCTCGTCCATGCCCCAGTCTTTCAGAGTGGCGAAATCCAGTCCCCAGCCAATGTCATCATGGCAGCGGAGATAATTCAGGAAAGTATACTGCTTCGGAAGGCTGTTCACAATATCCATCTGTTTTTTCAGAAGGCGGATATCACGGGTGGCAATGCTGTTCCAGGTTGTAGCCATTGTTGTTACATTGTAAAGCATATGGCATTCCGGTTTCTCCACGGTTCCAAAGTACGGAACAACTTTTTCCGGTTCCATAACAACCTCCCCCAGAAGAACAACACTGGGGCAGACGATCTCAGCGATCATACGCATCATACGGACGATGGTGTGAACCTGTTTCAGGTTACGGCAAGGAGTTCCCAGCTCTTTCCAGATATACGGAACCGCGTCAATACGGATCACATCCATTCCCTGGTTTGCAAGGAAGAGGAAGTTGTACATCATCTCATTGAAAACACGGGGATTTCCGTAGTTCAGATCCCACTGATAAGGATAAAAAGTAGTCATGACATAATGACCGATATCCGGAAGCCAGGTAAAGTTTCCGGGAGCAGTGGTAGGGAATACCTGCGGTACGGTCTTTTCGTATTCGTCCGGAATCTCGCGGTTGTTGTAAAAGAAGTAACGGCTCATATATTCTCCGTCACCCTGGCGTGCTTTTTTTGCCCACTCGTGATCTTCAGAAGTGTGGTTCATAACAAAATCCATACACAGGTTCATTCCGTTTTTGTGGCATTTGTCAGCAAGGGCGGAAAGATCTTCCATGGTACCAAGATCCGGGCGGACTTTGCGGAAATCCGCAACTGCGTAACCACCGTCGGAACGGCCTTTCGGGGTATCCAGGAAAGGCATCAGATGAAGACAGTTCACGTTGCATTCTTTCAGATATGGAAGTTTTGCGGAAACTCCTTTAATGTTGCCGGCAAAGTTGTCAATATAGAGCATCATGCCAAGCATATCTTTCTGGCGGAACCAGTCCGGATTTTTTTCTCTTTCCAGGTCGCGGTTTTTGAGAGCGCGGCGGCGTGCTGTAAAATACTGATACATCTGGTCGCAGAGCTCTGCAAACATATCGTCATTGTGATAAAGCTCTGTGTACAGCCATCGAAGCTCGTCGTGATGATGGTTTAAACGTTCCTGAAAAATTTCCTGATCTTTTTTCATGATTTCCTCCCTGAATAGATATTTATAGATGTCGGGAAACCTGTAAAATATTTCCCGGCGGTAATGGTTATCTGACATTTTTCCACAGAATTATAGCATGAAGTTTCCAGTACATGAATATACGGGTTGTTATGGAATATGGAAAAATGTTGTAAGTATTTTCAGTCTCCTGTTGTCTGCCGTCGTATCAGAACAGGAGTGATCTTTTTGTGGATCGGTTTTTGAAGCGGTGCCGGTTTTCTTTTCTTCATTTCGTTCATCTGTTCCACAAGCAGTTCCATGGTAGTCTGTGCGATCACATCAATCTGCTGTCCAATAGTAGTGATCGGGATGATGGACTCCGCAGCAATGGGTGAATTATCGAATCCGATGATCTGATATTCATCCGGCAGACAGTTGTATTTCTGGAAGATCAGATTGAGAAATATATTTGCGTAAGTATCATTGGATAAAAATATGCCTTTTTTCTGACCGGAATATTTACTGTCAATATCCTGAAAGATCACACGCATCTGTTCAAAAAGCTCCTGATAGGAATCACCGGAAACATTAAGGTTCAGTTCATAAGGAACATGATATTCCCGGCATGTTTCCTCAAAGGCACGGATACGGTCATAAGCCGGAATATTCTCAGGTACATGGACATTGATGTGGATTAGTACATCACACTGATTACGTATCAGCAGAGAAGTAGCCTGCATGCTGCCCATGTAATTGTCTGTTGTAACGCTGCATATATGTTCTGCTTCACGTTCAATGGCGATCACAGGAATATTATAGGAAGCCAGTTTTTCAGAGGAAAGAGTATGGCTGAGAACAATAAGTCCTTCAATCTTATAAGCCATCAGCTCGTCCAGATACTGCATTTCTTTCTCCGGGCCGCCATCACTGACAAAAACCAGAAATTTGTAATGATAATCGGAGTAACTTCGAAGAAGCTGTGTCAGCATTTCGGAATAATAATGAAGATAAAGGTTCGGGACAATGATCCCTACAAATTCGCTTTTTCCATTGGCAAGAACCCTGGCAAGCTTGTTTTTTCTGTAGCCGAGCTCATCAAGGGCTTTTGCGATCTTTTCCTGATTTTCCAGGGTCAGAGAATCCGGATGATTGAAATATCTGGAGATCGTAGTCTTGGAAAAACCAGTGTATTCTGCAATATCGGCAAATGTTACCTGTTTTTTAGCCATAAAAAAATAGTCTCCTTTTAACAGCAGAAAGTTATGATACGGAATGCAGATGTGATCATATAAGAGAAATCTGCAGACCGTACAAGATAATTGGATTGATGTAATTAAGTATAACAATACAGACGTTAAATAGCAATAAAAAAAATAACCAGTTAAGTTACCGGTAACTTTTCTTGAATAAATTAACAAAAAAGGTTGACAGAAGCTATGTCATATAGTAGTATCAAATTATAAAGTAACCGGTTACTTTACCGGTTACTAAACAAGAACGAAAGAACAAAAACGGGAGGAAAAGAGAATGAAAAAAGGTTCTGCGAAAGCTGTTCCGGCAGGAAAAAGAACTGCTGCAGAAAAGCTTCAGTATGTGAAAAAGAACTGGCAGCTGTATGTGTTTTTTCTGCTGCCTGCACTTCTTCTGACGATCATCTTCAAATACGTGCCCATGGGTGGCGTACTGATCGCTTTTGAGGATTACAATGTCATTGATGGCGTATTTGGAAGCAAATGGGTAGGACTGGAATACTTCCGGAGATTTCTGGCATCACCGGATTTTATGAATTATCTTGTGAACACTTTGAAACTGAGTATTTACGGACTGCTGTGGGGATTTCCGATTCCGATCATCCTGGCACTTCTTCTGAATCAGATCCGGAGAGCCGGGATCAGGAAAAAAATTCAGCTTCTGATCTATGCGCCGAATTTTATTTCCGTTATCGTACTCTGTGGTATGGTTCGTATGTTTCTTTCACCGGTAGGTCCGCTGAATAAACTGATCGGTTCCGATGCCAACTGGATGACTATGCCGGCAGCATTTCGTACCATTTACATAGCCAGCGGAATCTGGCAGACAGCCGGATGGGCATCCATTATGTATACTGCAGCACTTGCCAATGCAAGTAAGGATCTGGAAGAGGCAGCAGTGGTGGATGGAGCAAATATCCTGCAGCAGATCTGGTATGTACAGCTTCCGGCTATTAAAAACATCATTGTGATCCAGTTTATCCTTCAGGCCGGAAATATTATGAGCATTGGTTTTGAAAAAGCATATGCACTGCAGACAGATATGAACCTTCCTGCATCTGAGATTCTTTCTACTTATGTATACAGAATCGGTCTTCTGAATGGAGACTATGGATATTCTACAGCAGTGGGGCTGTTTAATTCAGTGATCAATGTAATTCTTTTGATCTTTGTAAACTGGGTAGTCAAGAAACTGAATGACGGAGAGGGATTATAGGAGGTGCTGTTATGGCAAAAGCAAAGAAAAAGAAATATTCGGCATCTGACAAAGCCATTTTAGGAATCGGATACGTACTTCTGGGTGCATTTGTACTTTCCATTCTGGTTCCGCTTTTATATGTTGTGATCGCATCCTTTATGGATCCGAATGTGCTGAACAGCCAGGGGATCAGCTTTGATGTGCGGAAGTGGACGATCGATGCGTACCGCAGAGTTCTTGAAAATAATATGATCTGGAGAGGCTTTGCAAACTCATTTTTTTATTCCCTGGTGTTTACCATTATTTCAGTTCTGGTAACTCTGCTGGCAGCATATCCAATGTCCAAGAAAGAATTTGTGGGAAGAAATTTCTTCAATGTTATTTTTCTCATTACCATGTTCTTCGGTGGAGGAATGATCCCGACTTTTATCCTGATCAATCAGCTGCATCTGGTAAATACAATCTGGGCAATCCTGCTTCCGGGTGCGTTTAATGTCTGGAACATGATCCTTGCCAGAACCTATTATCAGTCTATCCCCAAGGAACTCAGAGAGGCATCTGCCATTGACGGTGCCACGGAAATCGAGCATTTTTTCAAGATTATGATGCCGGTATGCAAACCGATCATCGCAGTGCTTGCACTGTGGTCCTTTGTAGGAATGTGGAACAGTTATTTTGACGCTATGATTTATTTGAATGATGCGAAACTGCAGCCATTGCAGCTGGTACTTCGTTCCATCCTTGTACAGAATACACCGCAGCCCGGAATGATCGCAGATATCCAGAGTACTGCACAGATGGCAAAGGTAGCGGAACTTCTGAAATATGCTACGATCATTGTATCAAGTTTACCGCTTCTGATCATGTATCCATTCTTCCAGAAATATTTTGACCAGGGCATTATGGTTGGTTCTGTAAAAGGCTGATGACAGGAGGTTGATAATGATGAAAAAAAGAATGAAGGCATTATTGGCAATCGGGCTTTCTGCAATTATAATGGTATGCAGTGCCGGATGTGGAAACGGAAAAGAACACATGAAAGCAGAAACAGATCCGGATATCCCGGTGGAAGATGTGTCCTTTCCTCTGAAAGAAAAAGCAGAGCTGTCTTTTATTACCAGTGCACCTGCAACATCTACACAGGAACCTAATGAAAGAACGATTTTTAAAAGACTGGAAAAGCAGACCAATGTCCACATTGACTGGACCTGTTTTGTATCGGATCAGTTTGATGATAAAAAAAATCTGGCGCTGGCACAGTTCGGAAATCTTCCGGATGGACTTTTTAACGCAGGGATGAGTGATTATGATCTTCTTCGTTATGCCAAACAGGGAATCATTATTCCGGTAGAAAATCTCATTGATAAATACATGCCGAATCTTAAGGCTGTATTTGAAAAATACCCGGAATACAGAACAATGTGTACAGCACCGGACGGACATATTTATTCTTTCCCATGGATCGAGCAGCTTGGTGCGGGGAAAGAAGCCATTCAGGCAATTGGAGATATTCCCTACATTAATAAAAAATGGCTGGATTATCTGAAGCTGGACGTTCCGACTACAACTGAGGAACTGGAACAGGTTCTGGTCGCTTTCCGCGACAATGCAGATAAACTGGAAAAGAAATTCAACATTGAGGGTGGTGTGATCCCGATGTCCTTTATCATCAATAATGGTGATCAGGATCCTGCAATTCTCATCAACGGATTCGGAGAAGGATATGGTGACACCGGTGATCATTTTGCAGTAAAAGATGATGGAACCGTTATTTATACAACTGTACAGGAAGGCTATAAAGAAGGTATTCAGTGGCTCCATCAGCTGGTAGAAGAAAAGCTGGTGGATCCGGAGGCTTTTACCCAGGAATGGTCAACTTATGTTGCAAAAGGTAAGAACCACAGATATGGTCTGTGTTTCACCTGGGATATTGCAAATATTGATAACAATGAAGATTATGTAATGCTCCCGGCGCTGGCCGGTCCGGATGGTCTTGTAAATATCACAAGACAGAATAACAGTGAAACCAGTGGCTTTGACAGAGGACGCTGCGTTCTGACTACAAGCTGTCGGAATACGGCACTGGCAGCAGCATGGATCGATCAGATGTATGCACCGATCCAGTCTCCGCAGAATAACTGGGGTACTTACGGGGAAAAAGATTCATTTAATATCTTTGAGATGTCCGAGAATGCAGAAGGTGGTCAGATGCTGAAACATATGGATCTGGGAGATGCATCTCCGGTAGAGGTTCGTGAAGCACAGTCTGTAAACGGACCGTTGGCAATACTTAACGAGTATTACGATGTATATGTAACAGAGCCGGCAGATGCAAAATGGCGTCTCGACAATATGCATGAAACATATCTTAAGGATATGAACAGTAAATATGTGTATCCGAATGTATTTATGAGTATTGATGATACCAATAAGGTATCTCAGTACGACACAGATATCAAGAAGTATGCGGAACAGAAAAAAGCAGACTGGATCCTGAATGGCGGCATCGATAAAGAATGGGATTCCTATCTGAAAAAGATGGAGCAGTATGGACTGTCTGATTATCTGGCAATCAAACAGAAATATTTTGACCAGTATCAGAAGTCTCTTAGTGAGACAGAGAAATAAAAACAGAAAAAGATACCGGTCAGAAACATAAAAAGGAAAGAGAGAGCAGAGTATGAGTGAAAAACTTGAAAAAGCACGTCTTTATGAAATAGAGGAAGCAAAAAATATCCCGCAGGAAGAGAAACCGGCCTTTCATGTATCTGCACCGGTTGGCTGGATCAATGATCCCAATGGATTTTCTGTTTTTAAAGGAAAGGTACATCTTTTTTACCAGTATCATCCTTACAGCCGTGACTGGGGCCCTATGCACTGGGGCCACAGTGTGACGGAGGATATGATCAGATGGGAGCAGCTTCCTACAGCGCTTGCACCGGATCAGGAATATGATCGAGAGGGATGCTTTTCCGGAAGTGCTATTGAAGCGGATGGAAAACAGGCTTTGATCTACACAGGAGTTACAACAGAAAAGCTGCCGGATGGAAAAGAAGAAGTCCGGCAGAATCAGTGCCTTGCCTGGGGTGACGGAAAAGATTATGTAAAGGCAGAGAAAAATCCGGTAGTCACCGGGGATATGCTTCCGGAGAAATGCAGCAGAGTTGATTTCCGTGATCCGAAGGTATGGGAAGATAACGGAACATACCATATGCTCGTAGGATGCCGCAGCGAAGAAATTCCTGGACAGGTAGTTCTGTTTTCCAGTAAAGATCTGAAAGAATGGAAATTTGAAACAATTCTTGCGGAGAACTCCACAGGAGAAATCGGTGTTATGTGGGAATGCCCCGATTTCTTTCCGCTCGGGGATAAACATGTGCTGATCTGTTCTCCGCAGCATATGCGGGCAAAAGGGTATGAGTTTCATAATGGACATAATTCCCTATATTTTACGGGAGATTATGACAGCGAAAAACATACATTTGAAAAAGACGCACCGGTAAGTCTGGACTACGGACTTGATTTTTATGCGCCGCAGACAACCCTTCTTCCAGATGGAAGAAGAGTGATGATCGCCTGGATGAAATCCTGGGATAGCTGTGTGATCAAGGAAAAGCAGAGATGGCAGGGAATGATGACTCTTCCGAGAGAGCTGGAATATCGTGACGGAAAGATCTGGCAGAAGCCGGTCCGAGAAATTGAGAATTATCGGAAAAACCGTTGCTGTTATGAGAATGTAAAAGTGGGTGAGAGCTTAAGCCTTGAAGGCGTCCGTGGCCGAATGATCGATCTGACTGTGGAACTGCAGAACGCAGATGGCATCATGGATGGAAGCAGGAACTCCGGAAATCCAAATCAGGAAGCATTGGATGTGTACAATGAGTTCCGGATCGAGCTTGCACGCAATGAAGAATATACAACGGTCTTTACCTATGATCGAAAAAGACAGATACTGGAGATCGACAGAACCTGGAGCGGGGTGCAGCGTGATGTTGTATGTACAAGAAAGCTCCAGATCACAGATGACAGACAAAATCTGAAGCTGCGTTTTATCCTGGATCGAAGCTCCATAGAGCTTTTTATCAATGATGGAAGCAAAACTGCGACTACCGTGATCCCAACACCAGTGGAAGCAGATGAGATCCTGTTTCACAGTGACGGAAATGCTGTGATCCAGGTTGAGAAATATGATATTGTGTTGTAGAAGCCTCTCAAATATTGACAATTTCTCTATTTTTGTATAACATAGGGGAAGTTGCTTACGCCGGATCAGGAGTTATTCGTATCTCCTGATCCGGCATATATTTACAGGAGAGGAACACAGGAATGTTTTATCAGTTAAAAATCACAAGAAAAGGAACGAAACCGCCGGTATGGAGACGTTGTACTGTTGCGGCTGACGTTACATTTGCAAATATGGCAGCCATGCTTGAAAAACTGGTTCAGTATCCGGCAGGCAGCCTATATGAGATTGAATTTTTTCAGAAAAAAGTACAGATCCGTGAGAACGGTGACGGAGAAGCGAAGAATAATTTCACATTATTAAATGCAGGCGAGACAGAGACTGCAGAGCTTATGGATTCCGAGAAATGGTTTACCTTCCGTCAGTATGGCGCGGATAAGGAAGCTCCGGAATACAGAGTTGATATTGAGAAGAAAGACGAGGGAACAGCAGAAGCTCCTTCTATTGTAAAAGAAGTAAAGGGTGAGGATGATCCGTACTGGACAGAGGCACCGGAGCTGGGATGCACTGCAGCAGTTGAGACAGAGGCGGAAACAGCCAAAGCATCGGAAGACATTGCTGCAACAGTAGCAGCAGTAGAGGCAGCAGCCAGAGCTGCAAAAGCAGATGAGGCAGCCACAGGCAGCAGAAGAAATCCTACAGTAAAAGATTTCCTCATGTCCTATCGTAAAGAAGACCTTCTCAGCATTGCAGGTGAGCTTGGACTTCACTGCAGGGGAATGGAGCAGGAAGAGATCGCCGCAAAGGTTGCCGCAGAGGTTCTTAAACCGGAGGTTATGAAAGCAAGCTTCCTCGTAGCAGACGATCAGGAAGTACTGGCTTTTGAGGCGGCTATTCAGAGAAAATGCTTCCATGTTGCAGAGGATGAGTGGAATACATTAGAGTGGCTGAACGATATGGGCTACCTTGTTTCCTACAGTGATGATTACGCAGAAGTTCCGGCAGAGGTTGCAGCTGTTTACGACCAGATCAATACACCGGAATTCCGGACACTTCGCAGCCAGGTAAACTGGCTGAAGGATTGCCTTATTATGGTAAGCTATCTGTATGTATCTGCACCGGCAAAGACCGTATATGAGATGTTTAAGCAGAGAAAAGGCTTTGACATCGGATATGACAGCTTCATCGAGCTGTATCATACCATTCCGGAGAAGGCCTGTATCTGTGAGCTTGCGGGGGATCAGCTGATCCTGAAATCCGCACTGGTCAATAACATCTACAAGGATATCGAGAGACGTCAGGGTGGACGGAAATTCTATATTCCGTCTGTAGATGAGATCCTGGATTATTCCGAAAACGGGTATCCGACAAAATCTGCTTCTTACCAGAGACTGGGCAGATTCCTGCTGGATGAGATGAAGGTTTCCGATGCAGTGAAGGATCAGGTACTGTTCTTTATTTACAAAGAATGCTCCATGGATGGCAGAATGTCAGCGATCATGGAAAACCTGAACCAGAAGGGGATCCAGTTTAACGATGAGCAGCTTGAGAAATTTACAAAGCTGATCATGGAGGCAAACAATAACACAAGAATGCTGGAATTCCGCGGTTACACACCGAATGAGATCTCAGGAGCAGTATGGCCGTTTGCCACAGGCAAGCCGCACACTGCAATGCCGAACAGCTTTGTGCCGACAGCAATGCCGATGCAGCCGGCATCTGCAAGAAAAATCTACCCGAACGATCCGTGTCCGTGCGGAAGCGGTAAGAAATATAAGAAGTGCTGCGGAAGAAGATAATTCTGCAGAAAATTTACCGTAATTCCGGAGTTGAAAGTTCCCATAGATCGTTGCGGAGCGACTGCGCTCATGAGTGAGCAGCGAACGCGGATGATCTGGTTCGATTTATCGTTTGATGCAGTATCTCCGGAAATACCATACAAATTAATATAAGACAGTTCGTTTGTACCATCCTGTCTATAAATAAAACCAGGGCTGAAGAAGATGTGAGAATCAGGGCAGACTCGTGGCGGGTCTGCCCTTTTTTTACTTTAACTGGATCAAGGCCGGGAATCCCGGTTTTTTTTATTTATGGAAATATTCGGGTGGTGTGACAGATCCAGAAGGAGGAAAAATTTATGTATCAGTTAAAAACAGAAGCAGATTTCGATTCGGCACACTTTCTGTCCGGTTACACCGGCAAATGTTCCAACATCCATGGTCATCGCTGGCATGTGGAGATTGAGATCGAAAGCCGGAAGCTGGAGAAAAACGGTCAGGGGCGAGGGATGCTGGTAGACTTCGGAGATCTGAAAAAGGATCTTCGGGAGCTGGCAGATTCCATGGATCACACGCTGATCTATGAAGAAAATACATTACGTCCGAAAACGCTGGAAGCACTGGATGAGGAAGGCTTTCATCTGGTGAAGGTTCCCTTTCGCCCTACAGCAGAGAATTTTTCAGAATATTTTTTCAGGAAAATGGAAGAAAAGGGCTATCCTGTAAAAAGAGCTGTTGTTTACGAAACACCAAATAACTGTGCAGCTTACCGGGAAACGGAAGAAGAAACGGAGGCGGTATGGCTATGAGTACCTATCAGGTTGTAGAGAAATTTGTCAGCATCAACGGAGAGGGCAGACGGGCAGGAGAGCTTGCCGCTTTTATCCGGTTTAAGGGCTGCAATCTTCAGTGCAGCTATTGTGATACCAGCTGGGCAAATGAGCCGGGATGTGAGAGTGAAAGGCTGACAGAAGAAGAGATCCTTTCCTGGATCCGTGAAACAGGCGTAAAAAATGTGACACTTACAGGCGGGGAACCACTTTTACGGAAAGGCATGGAGGAGCTGATCGAGGCAATCCTGGAGGATCCATTCCGGCGGGTGGAGATTGAGACCAATGGAAGCGTAGATCTGAAGCCTTATCATATATTAAAAAAACGTCCGTCCTTTACCATGGATTATAAAGCACCGGACAGCGGCATGGAAAAAGAGATGCTCCTTTCCAATCTGGAGCTTCTGGGCAGTGAGGATACGCTGAAATTCGTGGTCAGCAGCCGCAGAGATATGGAAAAAGCTCTGGAAATCCTGGAAAAGTACAGGCTGGTCGGAAAAACGGCAGTTTATTTCAGCCCTGTTTTCGGCAGGATCCAGCCGGTGGAGATCGTGGATTTCCTTATGGAAAAAAAGCTCAACGATGTAAAGCTTCAGATCCAGCTTCATAAGGTGATCTGGGACCCGCAGAAACGGGGAGTATGACAGGAAAACATATCACAATATAACAAGAAATACCGCAGAAAAGGAGAACGCTATGAAAGCACTTGTACTTGCAAGCGGCGGTGTGGATTCCACCACCTGCCTGGGGCTTGCCGTAAACAAATATGGAAAAGAGAATGTAATTGCATTAACAGTAGCTTACGGACAGAAGCACACAAAAGAAATCGAGGCTGCCAGAAAAACAGCAGAATATTACGGAGTGGAGCATCTTTATCTGGATCTGGAGCCGATCTTCCGGTACAGTGACTGCTCGCTGCTGAAGCATTCAGACAGAGAGATCCCGCACGAAAGCTATGCAGAGCAGCTGAAGGAAACCGATGGCTCACCGGTTTCAACCTATGTGCCGTTCCGGAACGGATTATTTCTTTCCTCGGCAGCAAGTATTGCGCTGTCAAAAAACTGCAGTGTGATCTATTACGGAGCACATGCGGATGATGCAGCCGGAAATGCATATCCGGACTGCAGCAGTGCGTTTCACAATGCGATCAACGAGGCGATCTATCAGGGAAGCGGCGGCCAGCTGAAGGTTGAGGCGCCTTTTGTCAGCTGCACAAAGGCAGAGGTCGTAAAAACCGGCCTGGAGCTGAATGTTCCTTATGAACTGACCTGGAGCTGTTACGAAGGCGGCGAAAAGCCCTGCGGTGTGTGTGGAACCTGTATTGACAGAGCAGAGGCATTCCGGCTCAATGGAGTGAAGGATCCGGCACTTGACAGATAGATCGGATCATAAATATCCGTTTGACCATAGAAAGGAAAAAAATATGAGCAGAGAAAACCTGGAAAAAGAAGGGATCACCCTTCTCGGAAATCAGAAAGTAAAATATCCGGACAATTATGCTCCGGAGGTACTGGAAACATTTTTGAACAAGCACCCGGACAACGATTACTTTGTAAAATTTAACTGCCCGGAATTTACAAGCCTTTGTCCCATTACCGGACAGCCGGATTTCGCGACGATCACGATATCCTACGTACCCGGTGAAAAAATGGTGGAGAGCAAATCTCTGAAGCTGTATCTTTTCAGCTTCCGCAATCACGGAGATTTTCATGAGGATTGCGTGAACATCATTATGAAGGATCTGATCCGTCTCATGGATCCGAAATACATTGAGGTCTGGGGAAAATTTACGCCGAGAGGCGGCATTTCCATTGATCCATACTGCAATTACGGAAAAGCCGGAACCAGATGGGAGGAGATTGCCTGGAAACGTCTGACAGAGCATGACATGTACCCGGAAAAGATCGATAACCGGTAGAAAAACTAAAAGTCCCTGTTTTCACTGCGAAAAGCAATGAAAGCAGGGGCTTTTTGTTTAGGTGCGCCTAGCGGCGCAGGTTTATCTTTATGACAGCCGGATGCACTCCGATTCTGTGTCAAACAGATCAGCGATCACATCGTGCACGGTTTCGATCTTATCTGCCATATAGGCCTTTGCTCCGCAGAACAGCAGGCCATTTTCCACGTCTCCTTTTACAGCGGCGATCAGCTTATCTGTGATACAGTAGGGAATCTCGCCAGGTGAGCATTTGACCAGGCAGCGGTGGCAGGGGCTGTGCGGGATTTTTTCTCCGGCCATGACATGCTGCATGAAGGGATTCATGATGGCACGTCCCGGCATACCTACCGGACTTTTTACAATGGCAATGTCGTCCTTTGCGGCGTGGATCAGGGATTCTTTCAGCCGGATGTCTGCGTCACATTCTTCCGTTGGGATAAAACGGGTGGCGACCTGAACGCCGTCCACACCAAGATCAAGGACATGCTTTACATCCTCGTGCGTGGCGATGCCGCCGGCAGCTACTACAGGGATTTCCGTGCCGAATTTTGCGGCATAGCTTTTTACAGTCTGGACGATCTTTCGGATCTCATTGTCGTAGGCTTCCGGTGTATAGGAATCCAGCTCTTCTTTGTGGAAGCCCAGATGACCGCCTGCCTGGGGACCTTCGATCACCACAAGGTCTGCAGTGCGCTTGTACTTTCTTTCCCAGTATTTCAGGATAACCTTTGCAGATTTGTCCGTTGAGACGATGGGGGCAATCTTTGTTTTGCTTCCGCTGACAAGAGCAGGGAGCTCTGTAGGAAGTCCTGCACCGGAGATGATCAGGTCAGCGCCGGCATGGACAGCGGCTTTTACATGAGATGCGTACTCCTTCAGTGCAACCATGATGTTGTAGCCGATGATACCGTCAGGAGAAATCCTGCGTGCTTTTTTCATCTCGGACAGGATAGCCCGCTGGTTGGCTTCTTCGGTATTCCGGTCGAAATCCTTTTCCCGGTAGCCGATCTGAGCGGTGGAAATGATTCCGATCCCGCCTTCCTTTGCAACGGTGCCTGCCAGACGGCCAAGGCTGATGCCAACGCCCATTCCACCCTGGATGAGGGGGAATTTTGTAAGTTTTTCTCCTATTTTTAAATTCTTCATAGTAATTAGTCCTCTTAATTTTTTAATTGGTTTTATTTGTAAATAATTTTGAAATCAAAATAGTTTTATTATCAAAGTATATCATGGAGAAAACGTTTGTCAAGAGCGTATATGAGCAAAAGAAATGGTTTTGGGAAAATAAAAAGCAGAGCTGCCAGGACTGTTGGATAAGAGAGAAAAAAAGCGGGAAGTACAGACGAATAACTTCCCGCTTTTTGTAATAAATATCCGGCTGACACAACATCAGAAGAATCAGAACTTAAACAGATTCAGCCCGATTTCATCACTAAATTCACGTCCGATCTCACCATCAATTACCTGGATCTGGATCTCCGCAGTAGCACTGATGATGGCACGGTTCAGATGTCCGCCATGTACAAGGCCTTCCTCGTCACCGGCTGCGATATGGAGATGAAGATAAACTTCGCCGTCTTTGCGGGTAACAGTGCCGGTAAGAGAAACGATTTCATAAGCTCCCTGGAACTGGATGGAATGGTATTCCTTTGTTACAGTGTTGTATACACCAGCGGTAAAGTCGTTGATGGCACCAAGGCCTGTAACCTGTGCAAGGCGGATGTTTTCTTTCTCTGCAACCTTGCCAATCTCTTCCAGGATCTCTTCTTTTGGATCAAGGCGAAGATAGATCGTGTTTCCAAAACGTCTGTATTCCATGGTAAAAACCTCCTTTTGTGTAATGTACATTTTCTAATAAGTATAATACATTCTGTTTTTTTTCGGAAGACTTGAGGAAAAGAATATCTGAGATTTGAGACTGTGTGGAAGATTTTTTACAGAAATATACTTAAAAATAAGTAGACATACTGGAAAGTAATCATAAACAGCCAGAAATTAAGAATTGTCTGTATCGGCTAACCGGAGTACAATGTAGGCAACTTAAAAAAACAATCAAAAAAATGCAAAGGCGCATTTGTTGTAGAAATACAATGAATGCGCTTGTTTTTTTACTGATCAGTATATCTGACCAAAAGGTTTTCAGAAAGAGAGGGCATGTATTATGGCAAAGAGTGAACAGGTAATCAAAGATCTTGACAGAGTGATCGGACTGATCAATACAGATATGAAAGATATTCCTGCTGAGGAGAAAAAACAGATGGTGGCAGATACCATCGATCATTTTGACAACTACGTAAGCCCGGGCTGGCTGAAATACCGTAAATCCGTTTCTTCTGACTCTGAGCAGGGTGCGGTTCTTGAGTGGCAGGATGAAGGTGCTTACTGCTACGGATTAAATGGAGAAAAATTCATCGACTGTCTTGGTGGATTTGGTATTTATACCTGTGGCCACAGAAATCCGGAGATCCTGAAAACTGTTAAAGCACAGTTGGATCATCAGGCACTTCATTCACAGGAGCTTCTTGATCCGCTTCGTGGATATCTGGCAAAAGCTCTTGCAGATATCACTCCTGGTGATCTGCAGTACTGTTTTTTCACAAATGGTGGTGCGGAGGCTGTTGAGATGGCTCTGAAGCTTGCACGTATCGCAACTGGCGGAAGATGGTTCATCTCCACAGTCGGCGCTTTCCATGGAAAGAGTATGGGTGCTATCTCCATGGGTGGTAAGAGTACATACCGTACTCCTTATATCCCAATGGTACAGCAGGTACAGCACGTACAGTACGGTGTTGCAGATGATGTAAGAAAAGCGATCAAGAACCTTCAGGCTGTTGGTGAGAAGGTTGCCGGTGTGATCCTTGAGCCGATTCAGGGTGAAGCTGGTGTTATCGTTCCTCCGGCAGGATACCTTCAGGAGGTTCGTGAGATCTGCGATGAGACAGGCGTAGCACTGATCTTTGACGAGATCCAGACTGGTATGGGCCGTACCGGTACAATGTGGAGATGTGAAGCAGAGGGTGTTACACCGGATATCATGACCTATGGTAAAGCTTTCGGCGGTGGTATCATGCCGATCACTGGTATCATCTGCAAACCGAAGATGTGGGTTCAGGATCTGATCGACAACCCATGGCTGCTTGGCTCCCCGACATTCGGAGGAAACCCGGTATGCTGTGCGGCAGCTATCGCAACGATCAAATATATGCTTGAAAATGATATCCCGGGTGTCTGCAAACGGAAAGGTGAGATCCTGAAAGCTGGACTTCAGAGTCTTGCGGAAAAATATCCGGAGATCATTCAGGAGGTTCGTGGTACAGGTCTTATGCTTGCCGTTGAGTTCCATACCTGCGAACTTGGCTATGAGACTGCAAAAGGTCTGTTTGCAAGACGTGTCATGACAGCCGGTACTCTTGTTAATGCAAAAACAATCCGTTTCGAGCCTACAGCTGTTATTTCCGAGCAGGATATCAAGGACGTTATCTCCAGAATGGATGAGGCTCTTGCCGATACAAAGAAAGCACTTAATGTATAAAAGACAGAGGGATTTCTTACTGAATTAAGTAAGTCCCCTGCGGGATTGTGAAGGCAATAAGCAGTGGGCAGAGATTTGCCAGAATGTTTCTGTACGGGAAGGCATCGGTTTAACTGAGATGATGCCTTTTCGGAGATTTTTCCGAAAGGGATGATATTATAAGATGAGTTTATGCAGAATTGAAGTTATCACAAGCCTTGCGAAATTTTCCAGCCTGAAGTCTGCGCTCAGCAAAGCCGGTGTCAGGGGTATGACGGTTATGCAGGTGCTTGGCTGTGGCGTGGAAAAAGGTACCCGTGAGTACGAAGTGGATGAAAACTATGAGATGGAGCTTCTTCCGAAGCAGCAGATCAGTGTTGTGGTAAAAAAGGAGCAGGTGGATAAGATCGTGGATGTGATCAAACACGAGCTTTATACCGGTCATATCGGTGATGGTAAGATTTTTATCTATGATATCGACAATGTGATCCGCGTGCGTACTGGTGATGAAGGGGCAGATGCTTTATAGATGATGGATTGCGGATCATGGAATGATGGTCTGTATTATAGAGCAGGCGAGGGTGTCCGCGGATAAAGCGGAACCTCGCCTGTTTTTGTGTTGGATATTTTTTATGACTTATATTTGGTTTGCATAATGCAAATGTCCATTTCATTATGGGGAGGTGCCTGGGATTATGAGTGAAGATAAGAAATTAGGATTGGGGAGTGTTGTATCTATATCAGTAGGGCTGGTCATTGCTACAAGCTGTCTGGTTTCTCTTGGACAGGGTGCAGGTACAGTTGGCGTTGTGTTCATTTTTTCTATGATTATTGCCTGCCTTTTGAATATGACTACTGTGGCTTCACTTTCCGAGCTGAATGCGATTATGCCGAATACGACGGGTGGTCTGGCACAGTATACTCTGGCGTGCCTTGGGCCTTTTCCTACATTGATCTCCATGGTTGGTGGGTATCTGCTCTGTAATATTCTGTCATCTGGTGTGGAGGCTTCGATTTTTTCCTATGCGATGGCGCAGACGATCAAGCTACCGATTCCCAGCATTGCGTATACGTTGGTAATGACGATCGTGATCATGATCGCGAACCTTCGTGGCGTGGATATGTTTGCCAAGATCCAGGATCTGGTTGCGTTTCTTTTGGTTGGTTCTATGATCATTATGGGACTGATCGGTATGTTTAAGCTGGGTACGGGACAGGTGGTTTCTCAGCCGTATGCTATGGCTACGAAGCCTTCGGAGCTGTTTTCTGCTACGGCTACAGCATTCTGGCTGTTTATCGGGGCGGAGTATGTGATTCCGGTTTCCAAGAGTGTTAAGAATGCGAAGAGGAATGTTCCTCTTGGTATGATCATTGGTCTTGCGCTGATCTGTGGTGTGCAGTCGATCATGGTGTTTGGGTTTCATAATTATACTCCATGGCAGGAGCTGATGGATTCTCCTGCGCCGCATCTGCTTTATGGGGAAAATCTTCTTGGCAGTGTGGGTAAGATCTGGATGACTCTGGTGGCTGCTCTTGCGGTTGTGAGTACGCAGAATTCTACGGTGAATGGGCTGGCGAGTATTTGCCAGGGTATGGCGAAGATGAATATGATGCCGAGAATTTTTGCGAAGACGAATAAGCATGGGGTTCCGTGGTTTGGGGTTGTGTTTGTCAGTGTGACGATTTTTGTTTTTGCGTTGATCAGTAATAATTCTTCTTCTGTTATTTCGTTTTTGATTCTGGTGGGTTCGGTGTTCTGGATGATTTCTTATGTACTGGCGCATGTGGATGTGCTGATCCTCCGGAAGAGGATGCCGAAGGTGCCGAGGAGTTTCAAGGTTCCTTTTGGACCGGTATTTCCGGTTATTGGTATTGTGGGGACTTGTTATATGATCTTGAATATTTCTTCGGATCCTGTGGAGAGGAATATGATCTGGCTGGTTGTTTTGATTGCTTTTCTGGTCCTGGCGGTTTATTCGTTCTGGTGGATTAAGACCAGGATGAAGATGCCGGTGTTTAAGAGTGTGCCGATTCAGAAGGTTATGGCCATGGAGAATGAGTTGTTTTATACGATCCGGAAACGTCGGGGGATCTGGAGGTGATATTTATGAGGACGCTGCCTGTTGGGTGGCGTTCTTTTTTTGTAGAGGGATGTCAGGAGGGAGAGGATATCGGTCTGGGCAGGGACTCCGGGGGATACAACTAGGGTCCGTGAGGGTGGAGAGAAAGAGGGACGCCAGAGGGAGAGGATATCGGCCCGGGCAAGGACTCCGTCGGGGGATACAACTAAGGTTCCGTGAGATGGCTAAAACCATTGCGGCAGGGCCAGAACTCGCCGTTGGCTCAAACAGCTGACCCTGCCGCAATAACGCCCTCTCCCGGGACCTAAGTTGTATCACCCCTCCTCCGCAACAGCCCGAACCGATATCCTCTCCCTCTGGCTGACACTTCCAGCCGGTAGGAAAAAAGATAAAACCCGAAAGGGGACGGAAGCGGACGCGGGGCGTCCTGTCCTGGGATTGTGAAAGGGCAGCTGTATCGGCGTAGCGTCTCAGCGCAGATACCGAAGAGACCAGAAGAAGGATTGGAATAACGACTCATTATAAATATTGAAGAGTTTGGAAACCAGATTAGTATAACGTTCCACTGTAAATATTGAAGAATTCGGAAACCAGCTCAGTATAACATTCCACTATAAGTGCCGAAGAACCCAGGAACCCAGATCGGCACAGCGTCCCACTCTGGATACCGCAGCATACAGACAAAAGTCAACCGTGTTACATATCGAAGATGTAACACTCTTTCCGTGCCCAACGGGGTGGGAGCGCGAGGGAGGGCGTTCGGGCTTCGGAACTTTGAGATCGCCTTCCCTCGCACTTACCGCATTGGAAATGCGACCGGTGTAGTGCATCCAGCAGGGGGAAATTTCTATTAATAAAGGCCACAAGGATAATAGGGAAAATTGCCCTATAAAAATAAACTTCCACGAAAATCAAAAAAATTGAATTTTATGGTTGACAAGCATAACTCCCAGTGGTATTATAACTGAGCTGTCGCAAATAATTGTTTTAGAAAAACAAACAATTAAAAAGAATTTCAGAAAAATGAAATTCACAGTTGACAAAAGACAGAAGATATGATAAAGTATCCAAGTCGTCAACAAAACGACAACAAAATCTTAACTCAAAAATGTTTGAAAAAACTTGAAAAAAGTACTTGACAAACAAAAAGAGATGAGATAAAATAAACGAGCTGTCTGAGAGACAGAACGAAAAAACCTTGATAACTAAACAGTGAAACACATACGATTCTCGAAAATTTCTTTACATTTAAAGAACGGTTTAAACAAACCAAAAGCAGTAAAAACGAGAGATAGCCAAACGGTTGTCTTGAGTGATCGAATCAAACACTTCTTAAGCCTCTGGCTTAATCAGTGTGAACCGCAATCAAGTTGATGCGAGCATCACTGGATTGCTGACACATTTTATCAGAGAGTTTGATCCTGGCTCAGGATGAACGCTGGCGGCGTGCTTAACACATGCAAG
>OIDK01000125.1_pt1 | contig 32547 bp, 19 predicted proteins | sample 1581551 | NCBI WGS metagenome assembly OIDK01 (sample SAMEA3882522, study PRJEB24775) | human gut metagenome | biome: human-associated habitat; feature: intestine environment; material: feces | place: Netherlands | collected 2009/2010
GCACCCGCCGCTACCACCCCGGCTATGAGTGCAAGTGGGCGACCAATACCGTGGTACATATCCTTGAAAACAGGGAGTACACGGGCTGTCTGGTAAACTTCAAGACGGAGAAGCCGTCCTACAAGACCAAGCACAGCGTAGAGAACCCCATTGAGAAACAGGCGATTTTCGAGAACCACCATGAGCCTATCATTGACACCCAGATGTGGGAGCGTGTGCAGGAGTTACGCAAGCAGCGCAAACGCCCGAACCGCTATGATGAAGTGGGCTTATTCTCCGGCATACTCTTTTGTGCCGACTGCGGCAGCGTCCTTTACCAGCAGCGTTACCAGAACGCCACCCGCAAGCAGGATTGTTATATCTGCGGGAGCTACAAGAAGCGTACCCGTGACTGTACGGCGCACTTTATCCGCACCGACCTGTTGACCGCCGGAGTGACCGACAATCTGCGGAAAGTCACCAGCTATGCAGCGAAGCACGAAGCCCGGTTTATGAAGCTGCTGATCGAGCAGAACGAGGACGGGGGCAAGCGCAGGAACGCCGCAAGGAAAAAGGAGCTGGAAGCCGCCGAGAAGCGTATCAGCGAGTTATCCGCTATCTTCAAGCGGCTGTATGAGGACAGCGTGACCGGGCGCATTTCAGACGAGCGTTTCACGGAGCTGTCGGCAGACTATGAAGCCGAGCAGAAAGAACTGAAAGAGAGAGCCGCCGCTATCCGGGCAGAGCTTTCCAAAGCGCAGGAAGCCACGGTAAACGCAGAAAAGTTTATGAATGTTGTCCGCAAGTACACCAGCTTTGAAGAACTTACCCCTACCCTTTTGCGTGAGTTTGTGGAGAAAATCGTTGTGCATGAGTGCAGCTATGACGAGAACGGCACACGCAGACAGGACATTGATATTTATTACTCTTTCGTTGGCAAGGTAGACCTGCCCGAATGACCGCCCGACCTATCCGGCGCAATGCGCAAACGCCGGATAGGAACGGCAAAATTTTTTACACTTCTACTACTTCTTTATCACACATCAGCAAAATCACAGGGCATCAAGCAGCTTATGAGTGGCGGTGGCATCATCATTGTGGCACAGACGGTAATTCCACAGCTTACCACTCTGTTCTCATAATTCATGGGCGGAATCATTGATAAGATTACTGAATTCATAAAGGAACTGTTGCAGGGGTGGGTTCTGACCAACTTTGAAACCATGTTTACCGATGTCAATGACAAAGTAGGTACGATTGCAGGGGAGGTCAGCAAAACTCCCAGCACATGGAACTCCGGTATTTTTGATATGATAAAAACCTTGTCCGACAATGTGATGATTCCCATAGCGGGAATGATCATCAGTTTTGTACTCGTCTATGAGCTTATTTCCATGGTCATTGACAAAAATAACCTGCATGACTTCAATACAGCCATTTTTATCCGCTTTTTTATGAAAGCGTGTATTGCAGTCATGCTTCTTAGCAAGACTTTTGACATTGTAATGGCAGTATTTGATGTGGGAAGCCATATCGTAAATTCTGCCGCATCAGCGATTACCGGAAGCACCAGTATTGATGTGGCAAGTACGCTGCAGACGATGTTCAATGAGCAGTTTTCGGAAATGAGCATAGGAGAGCTGTTGGGACTGGGAATGGAGACCATGATCGTCAGTTTATGTATGAAAATCATGTCAGTCCTTATCACCGTCATTCTTTATGGGCGAATGATTGAAATATATCTTTATGTATCAGTAGCACCAGTTCCCTGTGCAACCGTAACAAACCGGGAATGGGGAACGATAGGAACGAATTATTTTAAGGGGCTTTGTGCTCTAGCATTTCAGGGATTTTTTATGATGGTATGCGTTGCAATCTATGCAGTGCTTGTGGCTGGTGTGGCAGTATCCGACAACCTGCATACGGCACTCTGGTCGGTGGCAGCATATACCGTTATTTTATGCTTTTCACTCTTTAAGACTGGTTCATTATCGAAATCTATCTGGAATGCGCACTAAGGGAGGAACGATATGGCAATATCCGTGCAGGTGCCGAAGGATTTGTCCGGTATCAAGACAAAAGTGGCACTGAACTTAACAAAGAGACAGATCATCTGTTTCAGCGGTGCGGCAGTAGCCGGGATACCCTTGTATTTTTTAACCAAGGGACTGATCGGAACATCAGCCGCATCACTTCTTATGATGGGAGCAATGCTTCCATTCTTCTTTTTTGCAATGTATGAGAAAAACGGATTTCCGGCAGAGAAGATTTTGTATTTTATGCTCCGGCAGAAGATACTCACACCGGGCATAAGACCATACCGGTCAGAGAACTTATACAAGCAGTTGGAAGAAAAAGAAAAATTACGAAGGGAGGTTCGTTATCTTGAAGAAAAAGCAAAAGGCAGAACCGGAAAGCCGCAGAAAAAGCAGTTATAAGGGCAATAGCAGGAATAACAGCAAATGCGGTGGACTTACCTTTTCAGAGAAGAAGCGTCTTATACAGTTGAAACATATTTTATCGGGAAAGAGCAATGAGAAAGAAAAGCCGACTACCGCACAAAAGACGATTACTTTTGAAAAGATGTTCCGTGACGGTATCTGTCAGGTCAGCCACCGTTATTATACAAAGATGGTGGAATTTTTTGATATAAACTATTCGCTTCTGGAAGTGGACGAGCAGGCGGACATACTGGCACAGTACAGCAAGCTCATCAATTATTTTGATCCGTCTGTGAGGTTTGAACTGGTGCTTTTCAACAGGCAGGTCAACGAACAGATGCTTACAGAACAGTTTGACATTCCGTGGCAGGAGGATGATTTTAACGACATTCGTGAAGAATATACGGAGATGTTAAAGAAGCAGGCGGCAAAGGGAAACAATGGCATCATCAAATCAAAATATCTGATTTTTGGTGTGGAGAGCAATGGCTACAAGGAAGCCAAGAGCCGCCTTAACAACATTGAAAAAGATGTCATACGGAACTTAAACAACATAGGAACCCTTGCGAGGGGACTGGACGGAAAGGAAAGACTGCGTATCCTGCATGAATATTTTAATCAGGATACCATGGAGCCTTTCCGCTTTTCGTTTAAGGATCTGGCAGAATCCGGTAAGTCGGTCAAGGACTATATTGCACCGCCGGGGTTTGATTTCCGCTATCCGAACCGCTTCAAGTCGGGAAATATGTATGGCTGTGTGTCCTATCTGGATATTATCGCACCGAAGTTTACGGACGAGCTGATCAAGCAGCTTCTTGATATTGATGCCAACCTTACGATTTCCATGCACATGCAGACGGAAGATCCGGTAAAGGCAATCAAGAAGTTAAAAGCGGTCATTTCCAATATCCAAAAAATGAAGATTGAGGAACAGAAAAAGGCAGTCCGAAGCGGCTACGATATGGATATTCTTCCAACAGACATCGTGACTTATGAAAAGGACACGCTGGAATTTCTCAATGATTTGAATACGAGCAACCAGAAGATGATCAACATGACATTCCTTATTACCTGTTATGGCAGAACCAAGCGGGAACTGGAGAGTTTAATGCAGAGGGTGTCCGGTATCATTCAGCAGGCAAACTGTGACCTTAGATGTTTACAGTATTTACAGGAGCAGGGCCTTATGGCATCTGCACCGATTGGGTGCAATGAAACCGGAATTGAGCGTACCCTTTCCACAAAAAGCACCGCAATCTTAGTACCATTCTGCACACAGGAGTTATTTATGCCTGCACCGGCAATCTATTACGGATTAAATGCACTTAGCAACAACATGATCATGGCAGACAGAAAAAGGCTCCGTACACCAAACGGGGTTATCTTAGGTACTCCCGGAAGTGGTAAGAGTTTTAGTGCAAAGCGTGAGATTTTAAGCTGTTTCCTTATCACGAAGGACGATATTATCATCTGCGATCCGGAGGGAGAGTATTTTGCACTTGTAGCGGCACTGCATGGACAGGTGGTAAAACTTGCTACAAATTCCAAGGACTATCTGAATCCGATGGATATTCAGCTAAGCCATAAGGGGGATAAGGAAGCATTAAAACTGAAATCGGATTTTATCATAACATTATGTGATCTGATTGCAGGTGGCAAGGACGGTCTGGAGAACGATGAGAAAGGTATCATCGACGAATGTATCCGCCATATTTACGATAAGTATTTTGAAAATCCGGTGCCGGAAAATATGCCGCTGTTGGAAGATTTGTATGATGCCTTGTTAACACACAAAAATCCAAAGGCAGAGCGTATCGCAAACAGCCTTGTGCTGTATGTGCATGGTTCCCAGAATTACTTCAACCACCATACCAATGTGGACAGCGGCAACCGTATCATGTGCTTTGACATCAGAGACTTGGGAAATCAGTTGAAAGAGCTGGGTATGTTGATCGTGCAGGATGCGGTTTGGAACAGGGTATCGCAGAACAGGGAGCGAAAGATTGCTACCCGTTATTACTGTGATGAGTTTCACCTTCTTCTGAAGGAGAAGCAGACCGCTATCTACTCTGTGGAAATCTGGAAGCGTTTCAGAAAATGGGGCGGTATTCCGACAGGTTTGACGCAGAACGTGGGCGATTTTCTTCGTTCTGAGGAGATTGAAGGTATTTTGGGTAACAGCGATTTTGTGTATCTGTTAAATCAGAATGCCAAAGATCAGGCAATTCTCGCTGATAAACTGGGACTATCTGATAAGCAGCTTTCCTATGTCACCAACTCCGAGCCGGGAAGTGGTCTGATACTGTTTGACAATGTGGTAATTCCATTTGTAGACAAATATCCGACAGACACCAAGACTTACAGAATTATGAATACCAAGCCGGAGGAATCGGTGCAGAAGGAGGACGCAGTATAAAATGGCAGAAAAAAGACAGAAGAAGCAGGCAGTAAAGGCATTTGAAAAAGAGACATTTTCCAAGGATAAGGAAGTGACTGGAGCAAAACACACAGAACACAGGCAGGATAACACCTTTCCTACGGAAAATCATTTTCATGCCAATGAGAAGCCTGTGAGCAATCTGCCACGGGATGCGAACCATGGCAGTGATACAAAAAATGTAACTTCTGGTCACAATGTCCAAAAGTCGGAAACTGGAGCAGAGAGAAAAACGGGCAATAAAAAGAAATATTACCGTCAGTTGCAACAGCAACAGAACACTTCTGGTCACAATGTCCAGAAGTCAGAAGCCGATGCGGAAAAGGCATTCTTAAAGGAAAACAGTTTCATGCAGAAGGAACAGCCGGGGGATTCTGACAGCACGATGGAAAATGAGGTTCATGTCAGGGACACCTACCAACGGTCTGAGGAAAAAGGAAAATATCACAAAAGGCGTGTGCAGAGAGAACACGCACACAGAGAGCGTGCAAAGTCAGAAAATGCAAAGCAGTCCGATTATGGAGATCTTCAGATAAAGGACGCCACATTTTCGCAGGGGCAGGCGGACGAATTTACAGACCAAAAAGTACAGAAGGCTTTTGATAAGTCGGAAAAGAACCGCCGAAAGTTGCAGAAAGCAAAGGACAAGATGCCGACAAAGCGGCAGTATGAGATGAAGCGTGTCTTTGATGAACAGAACGGAAAAGCAAAGTATGTTGTGGTTCCGGTGGATGTGGAGAAGCCATTTAAACCGGATGGACTGGGAAAAACTGCGGTTCACAAGCTCCAGACCGAAAATATGTATTTTGTGCATCGCAAGATTGCAGAGACAGAAAAGGATAATTCTGCTGTGGAGGGCGCACACAAGACGGAACAGCGAGCCGAGGATATTTACCACTATATGAAGTATCACCGCAAGAGCAAGGCACAGAGAAAGCGTGACCGCTTAGAGCGATTGCACAAAAAACAGGTTACAGCGGATATGAAGCTGGAGTATGAGAAATTCATCAGTGAAAATCCACATCTAAAGGGCAACAGTCCAAAGAAGCAGTTGCAAAGGCAGCTACAGAAACAGCGCATCAAGCGTGAGTATGCCAAGGCAAGGCGGGTAGGAGCAGAAGCCAAGACTGCAAAGGAAACATTTACAAAGACAGCCAATGCTGCAACCGGGATTGCAAAGAAGTTACAGGAAATTGCCACGAAAAATAAAACACTGATTATCACAGTGGGTATTTTTGCACTTCTGCTCATTATGATCATGTCGGCACTATCAAGCTGCGGTTCCATGTTTACCGGAACTGTGACAACAACGATGGCAAGCACATATCTTAGCCTTCCGGCAGAGATTGATGCAGCAGATTTATCTTTTACAGAAAAGGAAATGGAACTGCAAAATAAGATTGACCGGATTGAAACTGATTATCCGGGATATGATGAATACGATTATAACCTTGGTGCAATCGGGCATGATCCGTACACACTGATCAGTTATCTTTCCGCAGTCCATACGGAATTTACTGCCGCAGGAATAGAGAGTGAGATTCAGGAATTATTTGATGCCATGTATTCACTCACTACCGAGGAAGTAGAGGAAACACGGACAAGGACAGTCACAAAGACCGGAACCAGAATAGTAACAAATCCGGACGGGACTACCCGTACCGAGGAATACGAGTATGAGGAGGAAGAAGAATATACCGTAACAATTCTTCGTGTCACACTTACGGTCACACCGCTTGAGAGCATTGTAGCCGGACGCATGGACAGCGAACAGACGGAAATTTTTGGAGCCTATACGGAGACAAAAGGCGGCTTACAGGTCTTTGCTTCTCCGGTTGATTATTACTGGTATTACTATATCAGCAGTTATTATGGCTACCGGAAAAATCCAAACACCGGAGCCGAGGAGCTTCACAGGGGTGTGGATATAGCGGTGCCGACAGGAACGTTTGTATATGCGGCACATGATGGAACGGTAACAGAAGCAACTTACGATTCCTATTATGGGAATTATGTGGTGATTACGGACAGCAAGGGATATACCACGAAATATGCCCACATGGACAGCCTGAATGTGTCCGCAGGGCAGAGCGTTAAAAAGGGTGCTAACATTGGAAAAAGTGGCAATACGGGAAGTAGTACTGGAAGTCACCTTCATATCGAGTGTTTGTATAACGGGGAGTATTATAACCCGTTATTTTACTTTGAAGCAGGAGAACAGACCATTTATGGAGAAACAACGGGCGGCACCGGAGGAGGAACCAGCAATGTGATACCGCCGGAATCCTATGATGATGCAACCGTACAGACGCTTATGCGTGAAGCAAACAGGTATCTGGGAATGCCATATACTTTTGGCGGCACAGCTCCGGCTAGTTTTGACTGTTCCGGTTTTGTATGCTGGGTATTTTCAAACAGTGGCGTACATAACCTGCCAAGAACCACAGCACAGGGCATTTATGACCAGTGTACTCCGGTATCAGCGGCAGATGCAAAGGCAGGGGACATTATATTTTTTACAGGAACCTATAATGCAGGACGTCCGGTTACACACGTTGGTATCTACTGTGGAAACGGTACGATGGTGCATTGCGGTGATCCAATTCAGTACACATCAATCAATACTTCTTACTGGCAGAGCCATTTCTATGGTTTTGGAAGATTGAATTAGCGAAGGGAGGAATTATTTTTGTCAGTAGAACGAATCAATTCACAGCTTAAAAAGGTCAGAGAGCAGATAGCACAGCTACAGGCAAAGGAAAAAGACCTTGCAGAACAGAAACAGATGGCGGAGGATGCCGAAGCTATGAAGATCATACGAAAATATAAAATCTCATCGGAGCGTTTGCAGATGCTTAATAAGCTCAGTGAGGATGAAGTCAGAAATTTATTACAGAAACGGGAACAGGAAAAGGAGGATTCGACCAATGAAAATGAAGAAGTTATCCGTTAAGGCACTAATGTCCCTGATACTGTCGGCAATACTTTTTTGTATGCCGGTCGGGGCATTTTTTGCAAACAGGGCAAATACTGTGGAGGTTCATGCGGAGGATACCGCAGAGCAGAAAACAGAGAGTGCAGCAGAAGAAGGCAGTGCAGAAAGCACAGCGTCCGGCACTGATAACAAGGACAGTTCCGGTAGTGGAGAAAATCATACAGAGCAGTCCACGGAGAATACAACAGAAAATTCCACAGAAGGCACAACTGAGGAGACACAGCCTTCCGCAAAATGCATCTGCAAGGAAAAATGCAGTCAGTATGCGGTGGATGAAGATTGTGAGGTGTGTGCAAAGGATTACAAGGAATGTGCCTATATCAATCCGAGCGTAAAAATCACAATCAATACACCTTCTGGGTGGCATAACGATACCACGAAAGTAACAGTCAAGGTGGAGGATACTATTGTATCCGGCAATTTTACCATTCAGACAGTAAAGGCGAAAGTCGGACAGAATAGAAGCTGGACAGACATTACCGAGGATATGTACATAGAGATTTCCGAGAACAGCACCATTTATGTACAGGTCACAGACCAGAAGGGCAAGACCTACGAGAAAAACCGTTATATCAAGTGTTTTGATTTTACCAAGCCTACCTTAAATGCGACAGTCAGCGACGGTCTTTTGAGCATTCAGGCACATGATACGGATTCCGGTATCAAGGCAATCTATGTCAATGGCTATGAGTTTACAGAGCATACGAATGGAGCCTTGAATATCCGTCTGCAACAGTTCGATGCAGGGTATCAGTATTTCACGATTTCTGCCATGGATAATGCAGGAAATACCTCTGAAATCTATAAAACAGCCAATCCGTATTACACCGATCCGGAGAATAAGGACAGCAGTGAAAAAGATCCGGCACAGCAGCTTCCGGTGGATGCGTCGGCAACCAAGCCAAGCTCTGCAACCGCACAGATTACGGAGCATACGAAAACGGATGTGAATGGAAATACAGTTTCCCAGACAGGCAGTGGAACAACTTCAAGCAGTACAGGAACATCAGCCAAGCAGTCCCCGAGTACGGGAGATACTTCTAAGGATACCGACCAGAGCAGTGACAGCCAGACTTCTGAAAAAGGCAAGGAATTTTATACAATCCAGACTGCATCAGAAAAGGTATTTTATCTGGTGATTGATCGTGACGGGGAAGATGAAAAGGTATATTTCCTTACCGAAGTCAGTGAAAATGACCTGTTAAATACCACAACGGATAACAGCGAGACACTTCCGAAAAATTCAGCAGCATTGGAATCTGCAATTCCTACCAAAGACAGTGCATTGTCAAATAATAATGCAGATACCATAGGAGAGAAAAAACAGGGAACGGAAAGTGTTGAGGGCAGTACCGAAGAAAGCACGGAGGATACAAGTAAGCCGAAAGAGGATACCGCAAAAGCAGATGGTTCCGGCTTTACATATATTTTAATAGGCATTGCTGCGGTAGCTGTGATCGGAGTGGTATATGTTGTGAAGTCTAAGAAGAAAAAGGAAAACTTCATTGATGAGGATGAAGATGAGGACGAGCTTGACGAGGACTATGATTATGAGGACGAGGACGAAGCCGAGCAGGATTCAGACGAAGCATTCTTAAATGGTGGCGATGATACAGAATCAGAGGACACAGGCGAGAATGACAGTGAAGATAACAGTGACAACGATAATGATGAAGAAAACGGGGAGGAATAGAGATGGAGCTTGTAATTGCAGAGAAGCCGAGCGTGGCACAGAGCATTGCGGCAGTTCTTGGTGCCACACAGCGTAAGGACGGTTATTTGGAAGGCAATGACTATCTGGTATCATGGTGTGTGGGACATCTGGTAGAACTGGTACAGCCGGAAAGCTATGAGGAAGCATGGAAGAAATGGAGCTATGAGAGCCTTCCAATCATTCCGCAGGAATGGCAGCATGAAGTGAAAAGTGATACAAAAGCACAGTATCAGATTTTGAAAAAGCTCATGCATGATGACAGGGTAGATGCTGTTGTGTGTGCAACCGATGCCGGAAGGGAGGGAGAATTGATTTTCCGCCTGACCTACAACATGGCAGGGTGCAAAAAGCCGATGAAGCGTTTGTGGATTTCCTCTATGGAGGAAAGCGCAATTCGTGACGGCTTCCATAATCTTCTCCCAGGCAGCGACTATGATAACTTGTATCATTCAGCATTATGCAGGCAGGAAGCAGACTGGCTTGTGGGTATCAATGGAACAAGACTTTTTACAGTATTATATGGCGGTAAGGCATTGAAGGTTGGCAGAGTGCAGACACCGACACTTGCCATGCTGGTGGATCGTGAAAGTAAAATCATGAATTTCAAGAAAGAAGCCTATTATATGGCTCATATCATGGGAAATGGTCTGGATGCGGTATCAGAGCATATCAGTGATAAAACGGAAGCAGAGAGGATTGCAGGAGCCTGTGAAAACGGACAGGCTCTTGTCACTTCCGTGGTAAAGGAAGAAAAGTGGGTAGCACCGCCGAAGCTCTATGACCTTACAACACTCCAGAGGGATGCAAACCGTCTGTTTGGTTTTACTGCCAAGCAGACATTGGAATATACGCAGAGCCTTTATGAGAAAAAGTTAGTGACTTATCCAAGAACAGACAGCCAGTATCTTTCCGATGACATGGAAGGTACTGCAAAAAATGTGATCGAAGCGATTTTCAATTCTCTGTTATTTGAGCAGAATATCATGTTCAATCCAGATATTAAAAGAATTTTGAACAGCAAGAAAGTGACGGACCACCACGCAATCATTCCTACCATGGAGATCATCAAGCAGGACTTAAAGGCAATCCCGGAGAGCGAAATGAAGATACTTTCCCTTTGTGCAAACCGTCTGCTGTGTGCGACCGGGGAGAAGCACATTTATAATTCCACAAAGGCAGTGATTACCTGCAACAATACTGTATTTAAGGTATCTGGCAAGGAAGTGTGGAAAAATGGATGGAAGGAATTTGAGGATTTCTTCAAAAATTCCTATAAAACCGCAGAGGATAAATCGGATGCAGAGGAAGAAAAGAAGCTGCCGGAGCTTCGTGAGGGAATGACGATTACGGTAGAGCAGACCAAAGTTTCTGAGCATTTTACACAGCCGCCAAAACATTACACTGAGGACAGCCTGCTGTCCGCCATGGAGCGAGCCGGAGCAGAGGATATGGGCGATGAAGTGGAGAGAAAAGGTCTTGGCACACCTGCCACCAGAGCCGATATCATAGAAAAGCTGGTAAAAGACGGATTTGTAAAGCGTGAGAAAAAGCAGATGATTCCGACAGAGGATGGAATGAAGCTGATCACGATACTTCCAGATGTAGTAAAATCTCCGAAATTGACCGCTGACTGGGAGAATGAGCTTACACTTGTATCCAAAGGAGAAGTTGCTGCAGAGCAGTTTATGTCTGGTATTGAAGCAATGGTAACTGATCTTGTAAAGACCTATCACAGCGTTAGTGATGAACATAAAGCCATGTTTGGCACAGGCAAGGGTGGACAGGAAGTGCTAGGCAAATGCCCGAAGTGCGGTGCTGATGTAGTCAGGGGAAAATTCGGAGCGTACTGTACCGGGAAGTGCGGTATGAATGTCGGCAAGGCACTTGGGGTAACACTTTCCGATACACAGGTCAAGAGCCTGCTTCAAGGGAAAAAGATGCTTGTAAAAGGTCTGAAAGGCAAGAAACGCAGCTATGATGCGTACCTCATTCCGCAGAGCATAGAGGAGTTTTCCTATATGAAAGATGGTAGGAAAATCAAGGGATTCCAGTATAAATTTAAGATGGAGTTTCCACAGAGGAAAGATTAAGTAAATATGGTAAAATAGACAAAATTGTGGTATTGTTTATTATAAAGATAATACTATCTAATTAATTTATGACTGTGTAATTGCATCTGTATAATCTTAATTCGTTAGAGATTTTAACTATTCTTATATTTGGTGTTTGGGATAGTAAAAGCAATTTTTATACAGATATAAAGCTAATAGAAGAAAAATATATTCTATAACGAGGGAGATGGTTATTACGTGGCAAAAAATATAAAGAATGGCAATAAAAAAAGTTCTGTGAATGATGCATTTGAAGGTGCAAAAGCAGCATTACCTATATTTATTGATGAATACACAAAGGAATGTGATAGAAAAAATGTGATTGAAAGTAAGATAACTACACTTCTAACTATTGAAATTGCAGTTTTGACTGTTTTCATTCCAATTATTCCTTTTGAAAATATCAAAACGCTTTTGGCTGATAATTGCAATAGTATTATAATTGCAGCGACGATTTCTTGTGCATTACTGGTTATAAGTATTGTGATGATGGCGATTTCTTTTGGAATATTGATGAGTGCGGTAAGCATCCAAACTTATAGTAAAGTGGATATTGAAAAATTGGATTTAGAAGAAAATTTGAGACAGGATGCTAATTCGGTTGAAAAAGGGTTATGCGATCACTATAAAATAATTACATTGGAAAATTCTGATATAAATGATAGGAAGGCAAGAAAATACCAGCTTTGCTTACCTATAATAATAATTTCCTTTTTTCTAATGACATTAGGAACTATATTGCTCAAAGTGTTATAATACTGTAAATTGGACTATTAAATTTTAGACGAGGAGGTGATAAAATGGATTTGACGGACAGTATAAAAAAGGCAGCTCAACAACAGTCAGCAAGAAAAACACAGAATACTGAAAACATTAAGAAAACTGTTGATTTGGGGGCTGGTCGTACATCACGATATGGATATACAGGAAGTGGAAGACCAATAAATGAGGGTTGTGAAGATATGGACTCTACTGGAGAGATTATTAATGAATAATTCTATATTTTTACAAAAAAGTCAATATGATTACATAAAGCGTCTGCCATATATCATATATGGCAGATGTTATTATTCAATCAAATATAAGGAATAAATCATGAGAAAGACATTAAAACAAAAATTTGATGAGGCAAACAAGCAGGGAATAAATGTTCCTTCTGAGTTAATATCTAATGATGATATAGTGGGTGTGTATGGTTTCTTTGCAATTAAAGAAAACGAAGAATATTGTTTTTACATAGGAAAAGCAATTAATATAGCTAATAGATTGTTTGGAGCTAGTAAAGGTCATGTTTATATGTACTTAAATAATGATTTTTCAAAACTTGTTCCTCAAAAAATCAAAGAATATCTCGATAATAGGTATAAAATTGAAGTAAGAATATTAGATATAATTGATTATCATGATACTTCGTTTTCACAAGCGGCTCATCGTCTTGCTCTTGCAGAACTTCAAAGAATAGTTGAATATCAAAGAAAGGGACAATGCGAATTCCAAGTTCCAGAAGGTTCAGGGAAATATGAAAGAAATTATTGGGAGAAATATTATAAAATTAGCTTGGATAATGATTAGATAGTTTCTGCAACTTTTAGTTGCTTATGGTAATGCCAGTACTACCTTATAACTAAATAACAACACAGCGTCAGAGCGTATGGGAAAACCTGTACGTTCTCTTTTTTTATCAAAAATGGAGGAAAATCACATGGAAGAAACAAATGTAACAATGACAGCAGAGAAAATGCAGGGTGAGCCTGCGGCAAAGGAAAATGAGACAAAGGCGGAGAAGTTTATCCGTATTGGCGAGTACCGCATGAATAAGGCGGTGGATGCCATTGGAAGATTGGAGAATCTTGCAAATCGAGGTTCCTATGAATATACACAGGAACAGGTAGACGCTATGTTTCAAGCATTAGAGGGGAGGGTTGCGGAAGTTAAGGCAAGATTTATGCCTAAGAAAACGGCTGAGAGTAAGACTTTCAGCTTTGGTACAACAGAATAGGAATGTAACGGGAAATAAAGGAAAGGCAGTCATGTAGTGTATGTGGCTGCCTTTTTGTCGTATCTATGACAGGAAGGAGAACTGTGTGAGAAAATATGATTTTATATCGGCTCTGGCAAAAGAGACAGCAGCCGAGGTTGTCAAAAATCGTGAGGAATGGATGAAATACCTAACCACAGCGGCAAGACTGTATAAGTATCCGTTCCGGGAACAGCTTTTAATCTATGCACAAAGACCGGATGCAACAGCGTGTGCTTCCATAGAGCTGTGGAATGAGCGGATGCATTGCTGGGTAAACAAAGGTGCAAAGGGTATTGCACTTTTGGACGAGGATGATGCACATGGAAAGCGTCTGAAATATGTATTTGATGTTTCAGATGTCCATGCGGCAAGGAGAATCGGACGGTATCCGGAACTCTGGGAATTACATGAGGAACATAAGGAAGATGTAATTAAGCGTCTGGAGCAGACTTATGGTGCTACCGATGATAAGAAGCTGTTTGAAGAAAGACTTATGGAGATAGCTGAGAGGATTGCGGCAGATTATTATGAGGAATTGCTGCCGGATCTGCAGTACATGATCGAGGACAGTTTCTTAGAGGGACTGGATGAACAGAATATTGGCATCCGTCTCAGGGAGACACTGGCAGACAGTATTTCTTTTACTTTATTATCAGCCTGCGGGGCGGATATGCAGGAGTATGGTTCGGAATTTGCTTTTGATTTTATCCATGAATTTAATTCCATGGACACCCTTGCAGTACTTGGAGATGCAGCCAATGAGCTTGCAAAACCGGTACTTTTAGAAATTGGAAGAACCATAAGGGCATATAGCAGAAGCCGCGAACAGGAACAAACAGAAAATTTAACGCAGAAAGGACTTGCAAATACTTCTGAAATAGACTACAATGCGTTAAAGCGTGAAAGCGAGAGCGGACATGAGGAATATATCGACAACAATCCAAACAGCGTAGAAAGGGGCAATAGCGATGAATCTGACATACGAAAAGAACGGGGATTATATGATCCCGACATTACAGGCGGACATTCAGCCGGAGGGAACCGTAACGAAGTACGGAATGATGAGGGAGACTTATCTGAAGGAGAACCACAGGGGCGTGTACTCAGCGTTTCTTCTGAAAGGGACATTGAAAGAACACCTGCTGACAATCCAGAAGCAGGCAGAGGAGAGAATGGAGAAGCTGATAAGCCAGATGGCGGCAACAGAGGGAGTGACCGAACAGCTCAAGGAAGCCGATCAGATGCTCTGGGTAGCGAAGATGAACAGCATCCGGAACCGAGCAGAGGAAGTAGTTCTGGGCGAGTTGGTTTACAGCCTGTAACAGATACCGATGATCTTCTCCGGGGAGACGCACCGGAACTCACCTTTACACAACTTAGCCTGTTTCCTTCTTTTGAGGAGCAGGTCGGAACAGTCGCAGCAGCGGAAGCAAGTATGAAATATACCATGCCCGCTGCTTTTTCTTTGCCACAGAATGAGCTTGAAACCATTTTAAGGAGTGGTGGAGGAAAACAGCACAGCAGAAAGCGTATCTTTGCAAAGTACACAGAGGGCAGAAATGCCGAGCAGATGGTGGATTTTCTGAAAAATGAGTACGGACAGACCGGAAAAGGTTTTGAAATCAATGGAAATCCCGTATCAGTGTGGTTCGATGAACATGGTATGAGTGTCGGCTATGGAACACAGGCAAAGGAAACACCACTTGTTACTATGAGTTGGGAAGAGGTAGAGAACCATATCCGCTCTATGATTGAAAATGGCACTTATATGAGTGCGAGTGAAGCATTTCTCGTGGATACGCAGGAGCGGAACCGTGTTGCTAATCAGATATTTTTCTTTCTTCGGGATGGCATGGATGAGATACCGGAAGAACTTGGATTAAAAGCCGGAAACTATCCGGAGAGTGAAGCAAAACTCATGGAACTTCTTTCTACCCATGAGGGCAGGGAACAGCTTAAAAATATTTTGGAAGATGCGGCAAACCGCCTTGTTTCTGGAGAAGCAGAATTAAAATGGCGGCATGTGAAATCACCGGAATATCTGTTATCGGAGATAGCAGACCTTGACAGGGAGAGACTGGAATTTCCATTGCCGGATGCGGTGGAGGTAGCACAGGAAGATTTTATCACACAGGATGAAATTGACTATGCACTTGGTAGGGGAAGCGGCTATGAACATGGAGCTTTCCGCATCTATGAGTATTTCATGGAAGGACATGACCAGAAAGAAACAGTTGCTTTTCTGAAAAATGAATATGGCATCGGTGGTGGTTCCGGTGGACTTCCAGGCAATGATGATTCCCATAATGAACATGATGGAAAAGGTATCCGTCTGGAGAAAGGCAGTTATGGCAATCCGTATGCAAAAGTGCTTCTGAATTGGAATGTTGTGGAGAAAAGGCTTAGGGAGCTGATCCATGAGGATAAATATTTATCTCCACAGGGGAAAGAGAATTATAAGGCATATAAGGAAGAACAGGCAGAAAAGGCAAGACAGCGTGAGCTTTCCCGTCTGGAGCATGGACAGCGGTTAGAGTGTAAGAAAGACATTGATGCACTGATTGTTGAAAAATTCAATGGTTTTGTTCTTCCGAGGAATACCGCAGATGAGATCATAGATAAATATGGCATTGACTGTGTGGAATTTGTCCTTGCAAATACGGTTACGCATTTTGATTATGACGGTCGTTTTTCGCAGAACAATAAGGACTGGGCAAAGGGCATTGTTGCGGAAAATGAGTGGCAGAACAATGATCTGATTCTAAGCTCACATCCGGCGGTATTGGACGGATTTACCAATCAGGCGAGAAGATATATCAATGTGCTTCGGGAAAAAGAAAAGGAAGCACAGCAAAAGATCACGATTGATGGATATGAGAGTGTTCTGGTTGATGAGTGGGGCAGTGAAAAAGAGAAATATCTGCTTGGAAATGACATTGAGGACAGCAGTTTTTATTATGCACAGGTCAATGGGAAAACCTTTGAATACGACCATAAGCCGGAGCGTAGCGAAGTAGAGGACGATTATATCAATGCCATTGCAGAGGAAGATATTGACAGGCACGAAGTAGAAGTGTTTTCACGCTTTGAGGGGACGGATGGTATCGCAGAGCTGGATGAAGTGCAGGAATTAGCGTGGCATGTGGTACATGATGCAGATGATGAATATGGAAATCCGACACAGTGGAGTGCCACCTTATCAGAAGGAGTATTCCTTTGGATTGATAAGGAAGCGGACGGATATGCTATTTATGATACGGCAGACACTACCCGTCCGGCATTGGAGGCATTTTCGACTTTGCAGGAAGCAATGGACTGGGGCAATGAGCTTGCAGAAAGTGGCAGGGAAGCAGAAGCGGAGTTTTCTGATGAAAAGGAACAGAATGTTGTTACAGAACAGACTGAAGATGAACTGGACAGTATAGATACGCAGTCTGCCCGTGAGCGTCTGGAGAATGGTGAAGCAGACCGACAGACAGAGGAAATGCTGTCACAGGTGCTTACCGGAGAATGGGAGCCGCTTATACCTTCGGCAGAGGAGAATAAGACTGTACAGGAAATAAATGTGGCTGCACCGGATAAAAGCAACGCTGTCAATTTCCATATCAGCGATGATCGTTTGGGTGAAGGCTCTCTAAAAGAAAAATTCCGGAGAAATGTTGCGGCAATTAAGCTGTTGGAGCAGATCGAAGGTGAAAACAGATATGCTACACCGGAAGAAAAGCAGATTTTATCCCAGTATGTCGGCTGGGGTGGTCTTGCCGATGCGTTTGACGAGAGCAAATCAAACTGGTCAGCAGAATATCACCAGTTAAAGGAACTGTTATCGCCGGAGGAGTACCGCATGGCAAGGGAGAGTACCTTGAATGCCCATTACACAAGTCCGGTCATTATCCGCCAGATGTACGAAACATTGGAGAAAATGGGATTTTCCAGAGGAAATGTACTGGAGCCTTCCATGGGTATCGGCAACTTTTTCGGCATGATGCCGGATTCCATGAAAGAGAGCAGGCTTTACGGAGTGGAGCTTGACAGCATTACCGGACGCATTGCAGGGCAGCTTTATCCGCAGGCAGATGTGCAGATCAAAGGTTTTGAAAAGACTGATTATCCGAATGATTTCTTTGATGTGGCAATCGGAAATGTGCCTTTTGGACAGTATAAGGTGGCAGATAAGCAGTATGATAAAAATAATTTCCTGATCCATGATTATTTCTTTGCAAAGACGTTGGATAAAGTGCGTCCCGGAGGTGTGGTTGCTTTTATCACAAGTAAGGGAACGATGGACAAAGCAAGTCCAGAGGTCAGAAGATACCTTGCACAAAGAGCAGACCTGCTTGGTGCAGTGAGACTTCCGAACACTGCATTTAAGGCGAATGCTGGAACCGAGGTCACTTCGGATATTTTATTTTTCCAGAAGCGTGACCGCATGGTGGATCGTGAGCCGGACTGGGTACATCTGGGAGAGGACGTAAATGGCATTGCAATGAACGCTTACTTTGCAGAGCACCCGGAGCAGATCGTAGGAAAGATGGAAATGGTATCCGGTCCTTATGGCATGGAAAGCACCTGTAAGGCAGATGATGGCAGACCATTTAATGAGCAGTTAGCGAAAGCACTTCAAAACATTACAGGACAGATTGATACGATTGATCTGGATGAGGAGCTTGCGGATGAAATGAGCAGGCAGAGTATTCCGGCTGATCCGTCCGTTAAAAATTTCAGCTATACCGTAGTTGATAATGAGGTATATTACCGTGAAAACTCTGTCATGAAGCCTGTAGAAGTATCAGACACCGCAAAAGAACGTATCAAGGGAATGGTGGCAATCCGTAACTGTACGCAGGAGCTGATTGATATGCAGCTTGAGGAATATTCCGATGCGGCAATCAAGGGAAAACAGGCGGAATTAAACACATTATACGATTCTTTCTCGAAAAAATATGGTCTGATCAATTCGCAGACGAATAAGAGAGCCTTTAATCAGGACAGCAGTTATTGCCTGTTGTGTTCTTTGGAAAAACTTGATGATGAGGGCAATTTCAAGGGCAAAGCGGATATGTTCACGAAGCGTACCATTAAAAGGGCAGAGGTGGTCACAAGTGTGGATACTGCAAGTGAAGCATTGGCAGTATCTTTAGCAGAGAAAGCTAAAATCGACCTTGATTATATGGCAGAGCTGACTGAAAAGGACAAGGATACGCTGATTGAGGAGCTTCGTGGTGTTATTTTCCAGAACCCACTTACCGATGTCTGGGAGACAGCAGACCAGTATCTCAGCGGAAATGTGCGTGAGAAACTTGCCATTGCAGCAACCTATGCAGAAAATCATCCGGAATATGCTCCAAATGTGCAGGCTCTTACGCAGGTACAGCCGAGGGAGCTGGACGCATCGGAGATTGAGGTGCGTATTGGTGCCACATGGATTGATCCAAAATATATCAATGATTTCATGCGTGATACGTTCCAGACACCGGAGCATTTATTCCGCAGAGATACGATTGGGGTGCAGTTTTCGGGTGTGACCGGAGAGTGGAACATTAAAGGGAAAAACGCTGATTTTGGAAATACGCTTGTCAACATGACCTATGGTACAAGCCGGGTAAATGCCTATAAGATACTGGAAGATTCCTTAAATCTGAAAGACACAAGAGTTTATGATACCATTGAGGAAGATGGAAAGGAAAAAAGAGTTCTTAATAAAAAGGAAACCATGATTGCAAGCCAGAAGCAGGAAGCGATAAGGGAAGCATTTAAGGACTGGGTATTCCGTGATCCGGAGCGCAGGCAGACACTTGTGGCAAAATATAATGAGCTTTTCAATTCCACCAGACCAAGAGAATATGACGGTTCGCATCTGAAATTTCCGGGCATGACACCGGATATTGAATTAAAGCCGCATCAGAAAAATGCGGTTGCCCATGTGCTGTATGGGGATAATACCCTGCTTGCACACTGCGTTGGTGCCGGAAAGACCTTTGAAATGACAGCGGCGGCAATGGAAAGCAAGCGTCTGGGACTATGCCAAAAGTCATTATTCGTGGTGCCGAACCACCTGACTGAACAATGGGCAAGTGATTTCTTACGGTTATATCCAGGAGCAAATATCCTTGCGGCAACGAAAAAGGATTTTGAACCCGCCAACCGTAAGAAATTTTGTTCCCGTATTGCAACAGGTGATTATGATGCCGTTATTATCGGGCATAGTCAGTTTGAAAAAATCCCGTTATCACAGGAAAGACAGGCAGCCACAATCGAAAAACAGATTGATGAGATTGAGCTTGCTATTGATCAGGCAAAAAGAGACAACGGGGAGCGTTATACCATTAAGCAGATGGAAAAATCGAGGAAAGCATTGCAGGTGCGGCTTGACAAGTTAAATGACCAGAGCCGTAAGGATAATGTCGTGACTTTTGAGCAGTTGGGTGTAGACAGGCTGTTTGTGGATGAGAGCCACAATTACAAGAACCTGTTCCTTTATACGAAAATGAGGAATGTGGCAGGCATCGCACAGACAGAAGCACAGAAGTCATCTGATATGTTTGCCAAGTGCCAGTATCTTGATGAAATCACAGGCGGCAAGGGTGTAACTTTTGCGACCGGAACGCCAATTTCCAACAGCATGACGGAGCTTTATACGAATATGCGTTATCTCCAGTATGGTACGCTTCAGAAGCTGGGACTGGGACATTTCGATGCGTGGGCGGCTTCTTTTGGGGAAACACAGACCGCCATAGAACTTGCACCGGAGGGAACCGGATACCGGGCAAAGACAAGATTTGCGAAGTTTTTCAATCTTCCGGAGCTGATTGCACTTTTCAAGGAGAGTGCGGACATTCAGACACCGGATATGTTAAAACTTCCTGTGCCGGAAGCAGAGTATGAAAATGTGGTATTAAAGCCGAGTGAATTTCAGAAAGAAATGGTGGCTTCTCTTGCGGAACGTGCTGAAGCAGTCCGGGACAGACAGGTGCAGCCTTACGAGGACAATATGCTAAAGATTACCAATGACGGAAGAAAGCTGGCACTTGACCAGAGGCTGCTCAATGATATGTTGCCGGATGAGGAAAATTCCAAAGCGGCAACCTGTGTGGAGAAAGCCTATGAGATATGGGAGAACACCAAAGAGCAGAAGTCGGCACAGTTAATCTTCTGCGACCTCTCCACACCGAAGGGCGATGGCACTTTCAATGTGTATGAGGATATAAAAAATAAGCTCATGGAAAAGGGAGTGCCGGAGCAGGAGATCGCATTTATCCATGATGCCAATACAGAGCTTAGAAAAGCGGAGCTGTTTGCAAAGGTAAGAAGCGGACAGGTTCGTTTTTTATTAGGTTCCACAGCCAAAATGGGAGCCGGTACGAATGTGCAGGACAGACTGATTGCATTGCATCATCTGGATGTGCCTTGGAGACCTTCTGACATTGAACAGCAGGAGGGAAGAATCTTACGACAGGGCAACCAGAATGATAAAGTAAAGATATTTCGTTATGTTACGGAAGGTACGTTTGACAGTTATTCATGGCAGCTCATTGAGAATAAGCAGAAATTCATCGGACAGATCATGACCAGTAAATCCCCGGTGCGAAGCTGTGAGGATGTGGACGAAGCGGCACTTTCCTATGCAGAAGTCAAGGCACTTGCCACAGGTAATCCCTACATAAAGGAAAAAATGGATCTTGATATTCAGGTATCGAAGTTAAAGCTGATGAAGGCAAATCATACCAGTCAGAAGTACAGGCTGGAGGATAACATCACACAGCATTATCCGCACCAGATCGCTGTTTACAAAGAACGTATCGAAGGTTTTACTGCTGATATGGAAAAATATGCGAAAAATAAGCCGGAGGATAAGGAGCAGTTCTTTATGCAGGTGGGTGGAAAGCCATACACCGACAAGAAGGAAGCGGGAACTGCAATCATAGCCATGTGTAAGGAAATCAAAGGTATCAATGCCAGTGCGGATGTAGGTGAATATCTTGGATTTAAGCTGAATGTAACCTTTGATTCTTTCAACAATAAGTTTGTGATGAATGTTAAAGGTGCTATGAGCCACCCGATGGAAGTCGGCTCTGATCCGCTTGGAAATATCACAAGAATCAACAATGTACTGGAAGCAATGCCGACACAGCTTGAGGAAGCACAGACGAAGTTATCCAATGTGGAACATCAGCTTGAAACAGCAAAAGCGGAGGTAGATAAGCCATTTCCACAGGAAGCGGAGCTATCTGAAAAGCTGGAACGTCTTGCAGAGCTTAATTCTTTACTCAACATGGATGAAAAGGGCGATGATGCGATTGGTATGGATGATGAAGCCGCAGAACCGGAAAAACCACAGGAAACTGTGAAAACAGTGGATAACAAAAGGGACGAGGTCGCAGATATGCCAGCAAAGCAGAGTAATCTTGGGAAAACGGCTATGGGTGGTAAGCTGTCAGACCGACCTGCAGAACGGACTTCATTGCAAGAAAAACTCGCAGCAATGAAGGCAAGGGTGTCCGGGACACCTGCAGGAAGGGATGCAGCGGATAAGACAAAGAAAAAAGAAGAAATTTTATAGGAAAATCTATTTTATTCCTAAGTTTATTCCCAACCTGTCAGCATTATTTGGGTTGGGAATATTAAAAAGTGTTATAGCAGTTTATGTAATGGCAGTCCGTAGTGGCTGCTTTTTATCGTACAAGATGGAGGTCGTTTATGGCAGACAACAATACAGAAAAACAGCGTGTGCAGGAGCTTACGGACAAACTGGAGCAGGGATTGCAGGACTTATTCAACAGCGATAGTTACCGCAATTATCTTAGTACAATGTCAAAATTTCATAATTACAGTTTTAACAACACGCTCTTAATTGCGATGCAAAAGCCTGACGCTACGTTAGTGGCCGGATACAAGGCTTGGCAGAAAAATTTTGAGCGTCATGTAAATAAAGGGGAAAAGGCAATCCGTATCCTTGCACCTGCACCCTATAAAATCAAAGAGGAGAGGGACAAGATTGATCCGGTCACACAAGAACTTTTACTTGATAAAGACGGAAATCCGCAGAAAGAGGAAGTCGAGATAACAATTCCGGCATTCCGGGCAGTATCCGTTTTTGACCTATCTCAGACGGACGGAAAGCCGATACCGGAACTTACAGCAAAGGAGCTTCTTTCAGATGTGGAAGGGTATCAGGATATGATTCGTGCAGTAGAAGCCATTTCACCAGTACCGATTGAACTGGAGGAGATAGCCGGAGATTCCAAAGGCTACTATGACAGGGAAGCAAAGCGGATTGCGGTGCAGGAAAACATGAGCGAGAGCCAGACCTTAAAGACCATGATCCATGAGGTGGCTCACTCCAAGCTGCATAGCAAGGAAGTGGAGCAGGATGAGCAGATGAAAAAAGACCGCAATACCAAAGAAGTGGAAGCTGAGAGCATAGCTTATACAGTATGTCAGCATTTTGGTATAGATACCTCTGATTATTCTTTTGGGTATATTGCCGGATGGAGCAGTGGCAGAGATACCAAGGAACTGAGAGCTTCCATGGATACGATACGGAGGACAGCTTCGGAGTTGATTACCGGGATAGAGGAACAATTACAGGAATTACAAAGGAACAGGGAAGTATCACAGGAACAGACAAAGGAAAGTATTCTCCTCATACAGAATACTGACCTTTCAGAGTTCAGTCTGCTTGATGTATATGGCATGGACAGACCGGAACTGATGCAGGCATTGTCAGAAATGACAGGCGATGACAAGTTGAGCATACAGGCATATTTGGAAAGCAGGGGTGCATGGACAACGGAAATCGGCAATCAGGATTCCAGAGAGTACGGAGAGTATCATCTGGATGTGCGTTATAACACAGATACAGATGAGCTGATTGATATGAAGGAGAGAAAGGCGGTCTATGATAAGGCAATGGAGCCGATCAATGCCGATGATGTGGTTGTTAAGTTCGCTTCCATTTTTGAAAGAGAATGGGAGGTTTTGAAAGTCACAAATATGTTGAGGGATGATGTCGGAAAAATGCTCAAAGATATGGCTTCTCTTGATGAAAAAGAATGGGATGGCAATTACCTTTCATATATGGAAAAGCAGGGAGCGGAAATCACGTTACTTGCGTCCAGTAGTAAGGAATTAAATGGAAATATGTCGGACTTTTGGGATTATGAATACGATTTTGATGCAGGTCTGACGGATGTGGAGGAACTGTCTGTCATGCAACATGCAGAGCATATCATTAACCGATTGGAACATGGACAGCCTGCCTTTTCCGAGGCTGAAAGAAATTTGATTGTAAATTATGCCTATAAGCTGGGGAACATTGAAAAAACAAGGGAGCTTGCAGAACATATCTATGCACAGGAAGTGGATGGAAATCAGGATGTTGCATTAGCAATGATTGATGCAGAGGCGGAAATCGACGCACTTCCGGATAGCATGGTAGGTGTATCTGAAATGCAGGAATATGGCTATACATGGAATGAAATGTTTCCTCTGACACAGGAAAGGGCAATAGAACTATTTGATCATGATTTGCCTGTGTATCTTCTGCATACGGACGGTTCCGAGACTACTGTATCCGATAGAAAACAGATTACAGAACATGACGGGATGTGTGGCATTGAAAAAGGGGACTGGCTGAATGAACGAAAGCTCCAGATGATGCAGGAAGAACTTTCAGAGAGTGATTCCAACAGGGAAGCACAGCTTTTGTATGGAAATACCGATAAATATGGCATTTATCAGTTGAAGGATGATCCTGAACTGGATAAGTTTCGCTTTGAAGGAACGGAAAGCCTGAAGCGTATGGGAATAACCAAAGATAATTTTGATGCTGTATTGCCGGAAAATTATAAGCTCGTGTATATGGGAGAACTGACGGAATTGCAGGGACAGACACAGTCGGAAACATTGGAAGCAATCTATACAAAGTTCAATATTGACCACCCGGCAGATTATAAGGCTCATTCGCTTTCAGTCAGCGACATTGTAGTATTGCATGAGGATGGCGAGAACAGCGCACACTTTGTTGATTCTTTTGGATTTACGGAACTGCCGAAGTTTATGCTGACATTGGAAGGCAAGGAGAACGAAATACAGACAGAGCTTGCGGTACATATCGCAGACCGTTATATCCTTATGCATGAATGTGATGAGGGATATGATTACTCCATTCTGAATGAGCAGTATCATTTACTGGATGGCGGTGTTTATGACAACCCGGATATTACGATTCAAAGAGCAATGGATATGGTAATTGCAGACTTGCAAGAACCACGCTTTTCATCAGTCACAGAGCAGTATTATCGTGACGAATATTTGCAGGGCGAAGTATATGCGGGTTCTGAGGTGGAGATTGTAGATTATGAGGAGCTTTCAGAAAAAGCGGAGGAAGTGGAACGGGCAGATTTGGAAGCAAAGCAGGCAGAATTCAGAGAGAACAATCCGGATGTGGTTGCAGATTTCCGGGCAAAGACAGAAGAATTGTTTCATAGTCTGGACGGACAGAGTGCGGACGATATAGAAAAAACAGTGTATGCTTATGTGCAGTCGCAGATTGATGAATACGGTCTGGATGCGAAAATCGTGGATGTAGTGGTAGCCGGGAGCCGATGCAGAGGTATTGAGCAGGAAAATTCGGATTTGGATGTGGTTGTGGAATACACAGGCTCCACCAGAGAAGATGACCTTTTCAATATGCTTCATGAGGACAGCATTTATATTGCAGGCATACAGGTAGATATTAACCCGATTACAGAGGGCAGAACCGGAACATTGGAGACTTATCTTCCGGAGGTGGAAACTTACCTGCAGGAGAAGGCACAGCAGGAGCAGATCAACAATCAGCTTGTCACGCAGGGGAGAGAATTGGTGCAGGAACAAAACGCACTTGTATCAGAAGAAAAAGTGCTTTCTGAACTGGAAAAAGAGCCTGTAATTGAACCAGAGACAGTCCATATCACATTTACCGTTGCGGAGTGTGGAGAATTTCATAATATGGGTGAATACCATGAGGGCATTGAAACGATAGAGGAAGCTATGAAACTTTACAATGCCATTGATCCTTCCCGTATGCATGGGATTCCTTCTATTGGTGTAAATATGCACATCGAGGGGACTGAAGAATGGGAAGATGAGCAGGCAGACATTGTAAGCGGCAAGAGAATTGATGTGGATTTCCTGAATTACACACCAGAGCTTCGGGATACTCCCACAGTGCAGGATGCACTTAAAAAACTGATTGCGGCATATCCGGAGAAAGAGGTCAATGACCGGGAGACAAAAGAAACGAAGATACAGACGCTTGCGGCAGAACTTGATCAGTTATCCTATGATATTGACACTTTTGAATATAGAGACTCGGTACCGGACAGGGAAGCACAGGTTCAAATGATTGCAAATGATATAAAAAGCGGTAATGTGAAGCCATTACAGATTTTTTTGCAGACATCTATTGATGAGGGAATTGACGAGGACAGCGAAAGACAGGCAAAAGAGCTGATTGCTAAGCTGGCAGAATATAAGCCGCTTGCCAAGATCGAGGAGTTGGAGGAGCAGAATTATAACATGATTGATGACAGGCTCAACAATGGTGTGGAGAAATTCAATCGTGAGGAAGAAATGAAAGAACAGGCGGAAAAGCCGCAGGTTCGTACTTCCTTAAAGGAGCGTCTGGCAGCTAAGCAGAAGGAAGTGGCACAGGGCAAGAAAGATTCCAAAGAGCAGGAAAAATCAAAGAATACACACAGGGAGATGTAAGAATATGAATAATCCATTTACAGTTGAAGAAACCAATTTGATATGTATTTTCCATAGTGACAGCAGGGCAAAGGTTATAGAGGGCATTCATAAGGCAATGAAACATATCGACGATGATGAACTTTTAGAATTGTCGATGCGTGTGGCAGGAAAACTGGAAAGCATAGGTGATGAAGAATATGCCGGATTAGTGTTGGAAGCGGCAGAATAAAAATATGGTAGTCATTAGGTGCACCTTTTGACTACCGTTTTTTTATTAAAAATTAAAGAGGAGCCGGATCACTCCGACTCCTCCAAGTATGTGTCCGCAAACACATACCCCAATTGCTATCTATAATATACTATAGGCAGGTAAAATATGCAAGCATTATATGGAATTTTTTAAGATGTTTAAGCGAGAGAACAAATCAGGATGAATCGAAATAGCTGAAACATTCGGGTTTACAGAAGATTCGTATTCTCTTGTAATCTTTTCAAATTCACGGATGAATGATTTGATCTCTGTTTTAGAGACTTTCAGTAATTTTAAGTAGTAACAGATAAGGATGATGTAATCGCCGATTGTTTTGAAATTTATGTATGGCATCCCCATTTCTAAAATCAGGCATTGTTTCATTGGTCTTGAAGGGTCCATTTTTTTGAAACGGGTATCATATACCACATCGTTGTGAGCAATGGCATTTCTTAAATCTTTTAAGGCATATACATATTTATAAAGTAATTCCCGGTAAGTATCACTTGATAGATTGATGCCGATTGCACGGGATACTTTTTCACGCATATCAATGGTCAGGCATGAAAGCAAATATCCAAAATCGCCCATAGTGAGAATTTCAAATATTGCCCATAAAGGAACTTCATTGTAATTGACATTATTATAAAAATGAGTGATTTTCGGATTCTCTTTTCGGTATGCAGCAGCAATGGCATTTTGTATGGAGCCTTGAAGATTTAGTTTGTTGTTCTGGTATTTCTTCTTTATATCCTCACGAGTTCCGGCAGGAGCATTCTTGTAGCTGCTGATTGCCTTATCGTACATATCATAGATACTGCTGGAATCAATTTCTGACATAATGGTGTTCAAAGCAATATTTTTTAGAGCAGTTTCTATAAACATCATTTTTCCATATAAAAGAGATTTTAATTTTGTATCATATTGTATGGTTGCGTTAATCTCATTATATGAAGTGAATGGAAGTCTGTTAGAGGAAGATACAAAAAAACGGTATCCTTTATATCCGTGAAAATATCCGGTATTGATTAGTTGTTGCTTTTGTGAACTCCCTGAGATGGAAATTCCATTATCCCTAAGATGCCGCATTAAAGCATCGGGTGATTTATAATCTGTATTTGCCATAGTCTCTCCTAAACATTTGTAATAATAAATTAAGTATAATACATGGGTTTAACATTAACAAGCTACAAGATGGGATTATTCTTTTTCCTAGACTGTTCTGAGGTAAAATCGGGCTGTGTCTGACCGAGGTATTGGCTCAAATTTTCCAGTTTTCGGTTTAATGATTGAACCTCTTTTTCACAATCTTTATAGGTGGAAGTCAGTTCATTTTTCTGTTTCATCAGTTCCTGATATTCTGCTTTTAGCTTATCAACATTCAATCCTTTTAAGTTTATCCCAGTCTGCTCAAGTACACGTCGTGCACCGCCATATAGAATGAGCTGGCTTTCGTATCGGCGGAAATATGCGTCTGGGTTCTTTGACTTTTTGTAGGCGATGTGATAGGAGCGGTTGGTTTTGTACTGCTCGGCATATTTGATGATTTCTGCAAGGTCTTTCATGCGGTGTTCCAGTTTCACAACGCTCTGTTTGGCAGATTTTCCCGCTTCGGTTTTCACAGTAATCTGATGCTTCAGATCGGAGAGAGAACCAACTTCATTATAGCTTTGTGCAGCAATCTTCAAATTCTCGATAGTTGCCCATTGCTGGAGTCCGGGACTGCTTTGGAATTTTTCATCCGAGGTATCAATGAGCCTGCGGATAGAGTAGTCTTTTTTCGGAATAACAGATTTTCGCTCACGCTTCATTTCGATGCGTTCCCGGATACGTTCCTTTGTGTATTCCTTACCAAGCGATTTCATACTGCCACGGACAAAACGTTCTTTATCCAGAGGACGGAAAGAGATGTATTTGGCAGCACTTTCTTCAAAAGATTCCCCTTTAATTTCATATCCTTTGGCTCTCATTAAAAGTAAGAAATCTTCGTATGTGGAAGCTGACTTGATGCAAAAATTGATGTCTCTTCTAAGCTGGGTTTTCCAAGTAGAGCCATTCTGCTCAGACTGCCATTCTTTATATTTTTTACCACGTTCACCACCCGGAATGATGATGGAAAGGTTATGCTCTTTGCATAGTTCATCACTTAGTTTCCGAATGTGGTAATACGACTGTTTGCAGTCGTGATATTTGCTATGCTCGATGTTATCAGCAGCACAAAATATGATGTGATTATGAATATGTCCTTTATCAATGTGTGTGGTGAGAACATACGAATATTTCCCTTCTAAAACTTTGTCAGCAAGTTCTTTTCCAATGCGGTGAGCTTCCTCATAACTGACTTCTCCCGGAGCAAAAGCCTGTATCAGATGATAGGCTTTGTTAGGACTGTTCTCCCTGCAATGGTCAAGGGTGTACTTAAAGTCAATCGCTGCTGTTTCTGGCGCACACGCATAAGATGAAACATAGATTTGCTCATCTGTTTTGTCGGGATTGCAGATGTAATCTATTGCTTTATCAACGGTTGCTTTGATAGCATGGATTTTTGTGTATGCCATACTTTATTCATCAACTCCTTTACTTCATTCATATCGTCCTGATAGATGTTTCCGGTACTGTTTACCCGCTTTGCAATTTGATTCAGACTTGAGCTGATTCGTCCAAGCTCTGTATTATAATTTCGCAGATAACTGTAATCGACATCATACACATATCCATATAAAATCAGTTTGCGTAAAAAGGCTGACATGCTTTTCATGCCGGATGCTTTGAACTTGGTATTGAGAATGTATTGTTCATCATTACTGAGATAAAATTGCACCGGATTAGTGCGGTTTCGGTTTGCCATTGTGCCATGTCCTTTCTAAATTTGGGTACAAAAAAACTGCTGTAAAATGTTCGATTTTTACAACAGTCTGTTTCGTGTTTTATTCAATTTTGGGTATAATTACCCATAACAAATTGTAGCAAAAACGGTAAGAAAGGTCAATGCATTTCGACGGTAAAATGAAGAATAACCGAAGAAAAATCGAGAGAGGGTTAGGGATACTTCACTATGGAAATTCAACTACACAGACGATAGGAAAGTGTGGGGGATTTCGCCTGTGTCATGACACAGGCAGTGCTTGCTATGTGTGTTTTCGACACTCCAAAAGGGTGTGTCGGTGTTCCGATTGCTTAGGCAATCTGATTGGAACACATATCTTGGGCTGATAGAATTACTTTAGCTATTTTTTGTCCACTTGCGCTATTAAACTGTCCATTTGCGCTATCGGCTTCAGAAATTTTTATATAATTACCGATATAATAATCGAAAAGAAAAAAGAGGTGGAACATGATAAGAATTGCAATATGTGATGATGAAAAGAACATACGAACCTATCTTTCATCACTTGTCAGGAAACAGAACATAGAATGTGAAATCACAGAGTATGCTTCCACTGATGAATACCTGTCAGATCAAAAGGAGCATGATTTGCTGTTTCTGGATATTGAAATGAAAAGCGTTGCGTCCGGTATGGACGGTATGAGCATGGCAAAACAGATCAGGGCAACGGAGCTTACAAAGCAGCCAATTATTATATTTGTTACAGGCTATGAAAAATATGTCTATGATGCTTTTGATGTAGGAGCATTTCAATACCTGTTAAAGCCTATTGATGAACAGAGATTTGCCCAAGTTTTCCGGCGGGCAGCCGAACAGATTATATCAGAAGCGGAGCAGCAGAAGAAAACGCTGGTTATCCAATATGCCAATACGAGCAAGGCTATACCGTTAGATCATATTTACTATCTGGAAAGCCAGAGCCACAAAGTTGTAATTCATATGAATGAGGAAGAACTGGAATATTATGCAAAGCTCGGAGATTTGGAAGAAGAATTGCAGGGACAGTTTTTCCGTATTCATAAGGGATATTTAGTCAATCTTGCCTGCATAGATGAGTACAACAAGACAGAAGTAACGCTTGTCAATGGAGATAAGCTGCTGATTTCAAAATATAAATATCCGGACTTTGTAAAAGCATATCTCCGGTATATGCAGTAGGAGGACAGCGGATGAGTGAAACAGAGTTTGTGTTGTTCCAAAATATAATAGGCGGAATTGAAACTTTTTTATATGCAGTCTGTCTGACAGCTTTTTTCTATCCATTTATGACAGAAAAGAAAGAACGACAGGGAAGTAAATTAAAAAAGATACTAATAGTTTTTGGAAGTTATATAGCCATATCCCTTATTGGAAACTTTGTTCCTGCTTATGGGTGGTTAGGTTTGATGATTGTAATAATTTTATTGACGGCATCTTCTGGCTATTTAGGCATGAATAGAAATTTTACATTTTTTATGGGGATTATATTTTTCTGCATTAGAAATTTAAGTATGCTGATTGTGGAAAGTATAGATTTCTTTACAAGCAGATATTGGGTGCAGGAAAAAACATTAGTAGAGGATATTTTTCGTAATGCATCATTGAATTACATTTTTATTGCCGCATTTAGAATCTTCTTGTTTTTAATTATGCTTTTTGTTGTTGGACACCGATTAGGAAAACAAAAGATAGAACTGCAAATAAGGGAATTGTGCTATCTGATTTTGACACCGATAGTAGCAATTTTATTTGGAAATATTATTGTCCGGCTTTGGATAGTGGTGAAAGATGATTTGATTTTTCAACTTTATGAACAATATCCAATATTTCTGGGAATAGTGCCAGTAATTGCAATTTTATTCTATGCAGGAATTTTAATCACAATAGTGTCCTATCAGGAGATGGAAAAACTTCAGGAAGAAAAGAAAAAGCATTTTATTGAAGAACAACAGGTTCATTCAATACAGGAGCGAATGGAGGAAGTAGAGCAGTTTTATAACGGAATACGGCAGATGAAGCATGAAATGAGAAATCATTTGACGAATATCAAGGGACTTATGGAGAGTGGCAATTATGAGGATATGCAACAATATCTGTCAAAAATGGATGAGAGTATGAATGTGTTTGAGATAACTATTCAGACAGGCAATGCTGTTACGGATGTGATTGTAAATGATAAGCAGAAAGCAGCAAGCAAACAGGGAGTACAATTTCAATCAGAGTTCTCTTATCCGGTATCAGACAGATATGATGCGTATGATATTGGAATTATCGTCAACAATTTGTTGCAAAATGCACTTGAAGCCTGTGAAAAAATGAATACGGGGGAAAGATATATTACGCTGTCTGGAAAACAAAAAAGAAAATTTTTTCTGATAGAAGTAAGAAATTCTTTTGACGGGGAAATCAAGTTTGATAGCAATACAAATCTTCCAGTTTCCGATAAAGAAAAAGATATTTCCTTACATGGAATAGGATTATCCTGGTCCTATGTCAAGATTTAGTACAAGTTAAAATGAGAAATTTCTCCCCATTTTAACCTGCCAGAAGTTCAGCCTCAGTGTTCGTTCTTTCATACACTTGTTCGAATTCGTTTGGCGACATATAGTTGCAATGGCTATGAATTCGTTTCGTATTGTAGAAAGCTTCCAGATATTCAAAAATCAACTGGTATGCTTGCTTATAATCACGGATTTTAAAGCGATTGAGCCATTCACGTTTGATAACAGAATGAAAGGATTCAATGCATGCATTATCCCACGGAAAAGCTTTCTTCGAGTAGCTACGCTGCATATTTTCGGTTGCTTTTTTATATTCCTTTGCAACATATTGGCTGCCACGATCCGAATGGATAATTAATGGTTGATCAATATTTCGGCGAGCTTTGGCTTTGTTTATAGTATCAATCACGCAGGATACTTCCAGTGTTTCTGAAAGTGTCCAGGCTATGATTTTTCTGGAAAATAAATCCATAATACTGGTCAGATAGACAAATCCGT
>OIDK01000137.1_pt1 | contig 30845 bp, 43 predicted proteins | sample 1581551 | NCBI WGS metagenome assembly OIDK01 (sample SAMEA3882522, study PRJEB24775) | human gut metagenome | biome: human-associated habitat; feature: intestine environment; material: feces | place: Netherlands | collected 2009/2010
CGACACCGCAAGTCGACCGCCGGTGTGCGACACCGTTTTTTTACGGCCATGTTGGGATGCTGTTGTTTCGGCGTCGTTCCAACGGTTTCGAAGCGTCGCACCACTGCTGCGACCATGTTGGGCGGGCTGGTTCGGTGGAATCCGCGTCTCTCGGCCAAATGGCATGTTGGTGGCTTGGTTTTAGCGGATTTCCAACGCTGAGCCTGTGGATAACTCAAGTTAGGGGTAATAAATTCTGTGATGGAATTGTGAAGAGGCTTCGGGCTGAGATGCGAATGTGACGAAAATCACAGTCGAATTCGATAAATTCAAGACCAATAGTCATAGCAAGTCCTTGACTTCTGGCGTGTCATGGTGTATTTCGCGCGCGCACGAGTCTGACCACTCCCAAAGCCCAATAAATGTAGTGTGTAGGTGTAGGTATATATGGTGTGTGGTGGTGGTGGTGGTGGCCTTTATATATAAGAGGCGCGCATGCGCGCACACGCGCGCGCGTATACACCACCGCCAGCATGGTTGTCAAGTCGTGTCACACAAAAGGGCAAAAAAAAACCCTAGAACACTCACCTACGCGTCCTACGGCCCACAAGTCGTGCGAAAACCAGAAGATTTCCGACACACCGTAGTTGCGAACTCTTGGCGAGTGTGCTAGGGTTGGGTTACCAACGAAAACAACTCTACCACAGGGAGATGACCATGTGTCACACATTCCACAAGCCGCAAGACCCGCCGGCGCTCGACATCCAGCCGTACCGGAACATCCCCAACGGCCTCGCCCGCGAGGTCAACGGCCTCACCGCGGCCAGCCTGACCGGCCCATACACGTTCACCGACGCGCGGCTCCAAACCATCGCCATGCCCGTCATGGACAAAACCGGCAAGCCACGCTGGGACGACGCCTACTACGACGCGTTCTGGTCGCTCAGAAACGGCGACCTGCGCCTCGGCGAGGACGGCACCACCATGTACGCCCGCGACACCAACTGGCTCGGCGGCGACATGCCCAACACATGGCATCCGATCGGCAGCCTGTCCGAGGAATTCGGCTTCCCGACCGGCAGCCGCGCCGTCCGCAACCTCGAACCCATGTTCCGCGCCGAAGCGCTCAAACTGCCCCGCCTCGTCCGCGGAATGCGGTTCGGCGACACCGCCTTCCACCCGCAAGGCAAGCACAGCGTCATGGTCGGCGAGGCCGACGACAACGGCGCATACCTGTACGTGGACGACAGCGCATGGCTGTACGACGGCAAGAAAACCGCCAAAATCGTCGAACAGGCCAACAGGTTCATCGCCCGGCTCACCGCCGACGACGCGAGCCGCGAAAACCTCCTCCGCATGTTCGCCACCCCGTTCCTCGAACCATACAAGCATCTCTTCTACGTGTTCTACGGGCGCGGCGGCGACGGCAAAAGCTTCCTCCTCGGACGATTGGGCGACGCCTACCCGGACAAGGCCGGCGGCATCGCCATCAAAGCCCTCAACTCGACCAGCGTGTTCGAAAGCGGCAACGAGGCGTTGAAACTCGACGGCCGCTATTGGGTGTACGACGAGGAAGGCGACATGCTCACCGACAAGGACATGGGCATCATCAAACGCATCGCCACCGGCGACACCATCCACGCCCGCAGCGTCGGCCGCAACAGCGTCAACGTGCGCTCGCAGGCCACGCTCGTCATCGCAAGCAACCATCCGCTGGCGACCAGCAACGGCGACGCCAACATGCGCCGCCTCGTGCCCGTCATGTTCTCAGGCCGCAAGACCCCGCAGCAGATGCAGCCACTGGCCGACTTCATCGACCAGTACGGCATGACCCCGTTCATGCTCGCCAGCGCCATGCTCTGGGCCGACAAGCCGTTGGACGACGACATCCACCGCGACATCAGCTTCAACGATTCAGAGCAGGAGCTGGACGAACGCGCCATGTGGATCGTCAACGAAATCTGCGAGAACGGATACGCCGACACGCGCATCTGCCCGTACCTCGGCCACACAAGCGGCGACACGTACAAGATGCTCGGCGTCGGCCTGCGCAGCAAGCGCATCGACGGACATGTCTGCTCCGTCCGCGTCGTAATCGACGAAGACCGTTTCGCGCCCTACCGCGAGCGCTACGAGAAGGAGATCGACGAAAGCCGTCTTCCACTGCTTGAAGACCTGCCCGTGCCCGAAGCCCAGACCGACATGGAACGCCGTCTCATCGAAGACGGCGAAATCGTCGACGTCAAAGCGCCCGAAGGCTTCAAGCTCCACAAGGAGCCGACCGACCCCGCCAATCCGAAAGCCGTCCGCAACTGGAAGAACGGCAAGCAGGAAGACGTGGTGGGAATCGGCCAAGGAGACGTGTACGCCGTCATCCCCCAACCCGGCAACATCATCATCGACATGGACGCGCCCAAGGACGGCCACAGCCGCCACGGATACAACATCCTCCGCCCCATGCTCGCCCCGACCCTCATGGTGCATACGCCCACGCACGGCGGCATCCACGCCTACTACCGACTCCCCGAAGGCTGGACCGGCAGGCTCAAGAACACCAACCATGCGGACGGCATCCCAGTGGACGTGAAGGTGGATGGGCGCGGATACGTGCTCGGTGCCGGCTCCAACATCGATGGCGTCGGATTCTATGAGCTGGTAGGCGACGAGACGGACGTGCGGGAGGCGCCGCTCGAACTGCTCGACTGGCTCGTCGAACACGGCTACGGCGTCGAACCCATGTCGAAACCGTCCACGGCCAAGGAGAGCGCTCCACGCAACGGACGGCCCGACCTCACGCCGGTGCCCGAAGGACGCCGCAACGACACGCTCTACAGGTGGGCCTGGGGACGCCTCCGCAACCATGAGGACAACGAGGCCGGCATCCACGACGAACTCGTACTACGCGGCCATGTCAGCGGACTCGGAGACACCGAAATCGAACGCATCTGGAAAAGCGTGAAGGAAACCGCGTGACGATCCGCCCCACCGGACGCGGACCGGCATGCATCCACGAATGCCAGCGATGCGGGCGAACCCTCACCGCACTCCATGTGACCGAAGACGGCCGCATCATGTTCGGCCACCGGACTAGAATGAGAACCACGCGCAATGTCGGACCGGCATGCGCGATCATCGGACGAACCCTAGGAAAGGAGCACGAATGCGTGACACGTTCACCGCAGTCGCATACGGAGCCATCGCCATCATGCTGACCATCATGTTCGCATGGGCATGGTATGCCGAATACGCGAACACGCCAGTGCATTACACGACGATTCAAACCGTCGACGAAGGCGGATTCGAACACGACTGCCTGGTCGCGACCTACAAGAAGGACATGGCACTTGACTGCACCGGTCCAAACGATTGAAAACCAAGCCCGCTTGATCCAGGAAGAACTCGGACGGCATCTCACGGCACTGCCCGACGACTTCGACGATCCGAAGACCCTGAAGGCGCGGATGGACTTGCGCAGGGCGTATAATGCTGCTACGGACATCGTGGAACTCACGATGCGGTTAAGATTGGAAAGACTGGTATGAACTTCAAACGACACTTGAATCAGCGAATCCGACTAGTGGAAGGAGTGGAACCGGATGCGACCGGTACCGGAATGGGAGGCCCTGAAGGCCCGTCTGGAAGCGCAGAGGCCTCGACACGGCAGGAGCCGACAATCACCCAAGCCCAGCTCGACGCCATCATCAGCCGAAAGCTCGCCAAGGAACGCGAAAAGCTCGAAGCAGCCCAGAAAGCAGCCGAAGACGCCCGAAAACTAGCCGAGGAAACCGAATCGCGGGTCAAGGAGGCCCGTGAGAAGGGCATCAGCCTCGGCCTGCTGCAGGCGAAACGCAACGCCATCGCAGAACAGTACGGGCTGAGCGCCGAACTCCTGCCCGAAGACGAGACGCGACTCGACGAGTTCGGAAAGCAGCTCGCGGCAAGCATCAACAGCCGCACGCGCGTCACGCCGGTGACCGTCGAATCGGCCAGCAAGACCCCCGACTGGATGGGTGCCGCGCATGCGTGACATCCGAATCCTCAGCATGGTGATGCGTGACGAAAACGTTCCGGCGACCCTCTCGATCATCGACGATGACGTGGTGGTGAACTCGCCAACGGAGTTGGATGAAAACGAGAAGGACAAGCTGGTAAAACGTTTTGCCGAACGCATCCTACAGCTGGGACTCGCGATGCACGACTGGAAGGAAAAGAATTGACCGACGAACTGAAGCCGCTCGCCACCGTCGAAGACACCGAGGCATACCTACGCCACAAAGTGCCAATCGACCTCGTGGACTATGAGGAACGCAAACGCGGAGCCGCATCCAACGTGCTCCGCATGATGTACCGCAACCAAGGCGACGACCTGGACAAGCAGGTCACGGAAGACCCGCTCACACGCCAAATGGTCGCGGACATCATCGGCGTCAGCGTCGCGCAGGACGTGAGCCGCAAGGAATCCATGTCCGAAAGCGACACCGACCTGAGCGCGTTCAAAACGTTCACCCAAACGGCGGGTGGCTACAGTTTCACCGGCGAATGGCGAGGCAACACGGACGACGTGTTCTTCACCGGCAACCAGCTCAAACAACTGGGCGTCGGACGCGCCACCATAGCAAGGTTCCAACTCTGATGCACTACGGACTCAAAACACACGAAATCACCGTCACCACCGGAGACAGCCAACACACGGTCAAAGGCATCGTGACCGCGAACACCACAAGCGAAGACACCGGCACGTTCGACAACATGACCGAAGTGGACTCGCTCACCATCCACGTCACCACGCCGGACACGCCGCCCGAAATCGTCGGCGGCGAACTCGAATACCACGGAAACACCTACCACGTCACCTCGATCAAACCGCCGATAGACCCCGAAAACAGGGTGATGTTCAACCCGTTCAAATGGAGTTTCAACGCGAAGCAGGTGCAATACTGATGGCAAGACTCAAAGGCGCCAAGATCATGGTCGCCGCACCGAACGCGGCGACCAACCTCGTGATGCAGTCGGCGGGATTCCAACGGGAGTCACGCCGAGTCGCATCACGAATCATGCCACAGCTGCGAATGGACTCATACAGGGTCAAACCGCCATCCATGACCACATACCGCACGCTCAGCACATTCAACGGAACACGTCGAGCCGGAACGGAAATCAAATACTACAAGACGCCGCATTCCGGCGACACGCTGAAAGGATTCGGACTGTGAGCAAAGACAATGAAATCGTCAACGACATCGTCAACGGACTGTCCCAACGGCTCGACATGCGCGTATACGACAGGTATCCGACCGTGAAGAACACCGGCCAGTATCCGCTCATCATCGTCACACGACAGAACGCGTCCGACGTCACCCCATACATCCGACACTTGGACATCGCCATCACCGTGGTGACACGCGAACTCTCAGGCGGAACCGACAACACGCTCAGCGCCGAAATCGGCGACGCGCTCACCGACTGGTACAATCAAAGCCTGTGGGACATCATGGGCGCCCCGCTGCTCAACACCACCGACGTCCAGCCAACCAAAGACGGACGCGCATCCACCGTCTACGACTACCAGTTGGAGTACCTGAGTTGAAAAGCACGCAGGAGTCGGTGGAAGACCTCATGGAAATACTCACACCGGCCGCCAAAGACATCATCACCGACGAACAGGTGCGACAAGCCCAAGCCGCCGCGGCAAGCGGAGACAGGCACATGGCCGGAAAGGTCCTAGGCGACATCTGGAAGCAGGTCGCCGAAAAATCCGCTGGACTAGGCTTGGAACGGCTCGACTCCGACGCCTTCGGCAGGAAAATCGGATGGCTGACAAGCCAGCGGCGTTCCGAAAAGACGGTCAGGGATTTTCTTGCGAAATACAAGCGCGAACTGGCTGTCCAGCCGATGCAGGAGGCGACCGCCAACCTGTTCGCCCTCGACTCGACAACGGAAGTCGTGCGCGAATCGGTGGGCGAAACATGCCAATGGTGTCTCGAACGGTGTGGAATATGGCACCCATACGACGCCAACCATTACGGCGTCTGGGCGAGACACGCCGGATGCGACTGCAAAATCTACGTAAGGAACAGCACCACATGACGCCAACCATCAACAACACCGACCCACAATACGTCGAAAGTCCGACGCGCCGCGCCATCGTGAAAACCGAAATGGTACGATGGTATCGAGAACAACGACGCCAAATGGCCGAACAGTTAAGGAGGATTTATGGCAGGGAAGACTGAAGAAGCCCTCTCAAGCCGCATGGAACAGGTCAACGGACTCATCGACAAAGCCTACTCGGACATGGAAGAGTACGGTCGGCAAGCCGAAACATCCGACGATGACCGCGAATACTATATGAGCATGGCAAGCAACGCGCAGAGAAACTACGTCAGCTTCATGCAGTTGCTCATGACCATGACCAAAAACTTCGACGAAGCGGTGAAAGTCGATTCGCACAAAAGCAGGACAACAGCCGCCAAAGCGCCGAAAACCACTCTTCAGAAACTAGTCGCAAAGGAAGCGAAACGCTCATGACACTCACCATCGTGGACGAACAGGCAATCTCATTCCCATGGATTGAACTCGTCAAGAACGCGTACTCCATGCGCGTTCGGGTCAGCAACTTCAGCGCGGTCGGCAAACGCAGCTTCACCCGCATCCTCTCCAAAGCGGTCGGCGGCGTCAACTCCTACTTCCTCATGCAGGACGGCGACCCGCTCAGCACCGACTACCTCCCATCCGCAGACCTACAGTTGGAAAAAGTCGCCGCGGTAGGCTTGGATGGACGCTGCTATGACGAGAACGCAAATGAAATCGACGAAAACCTCCGATGCCTCACCCTCAGCCACGCGCCAGTCACCGACCAGGCCGTACTGTTGGCGCAGCGCGCCATGGTCATCGAAGGGCTCATCTCCCAAAACCTCGAACATCTCATGCTGCCCGAACCGGTCGTGGTCGGCACCTCACCCGATGTGGTAATCAAGGCAGACCCGAACAAGAATCCAGCCAACTGGACGAAATTTGACGCCAATGACGACCATGACACCATCGTCCGGCCGGAAGTCAAACGACTCAGCCAGTGGGATAACGGACAGCTTAAAACACTCCTGCAAAACACGGTGTTGAGCTTCCAGATGGAAACCGGACTCCCTCCGCAGGACGCGCAGATTCTGGACACGCTCGGAGCGGCAACCCAATCGTTGGTGTCGAACCGTGAGAGTTTCGTCAGCCGCACCTACACCATCAAACAGGATTTGAACGCCGTGTTCGAACCGTTGGGTATCACGTTGGACTACGATCTGACGTTCCCGCAGACCGCGCAGGACATCGCATCCATCGGCGACGCCTACGGCAAGGGCGCTGACGCCGACATCCTCAAGAAATATCAGGTGGTGTGACATGCTGGTGAAGAATCCAAATTGGAGGGCTGCCGTCCGCCCCACATCCGACGTGGCAATCATGGCCGCCGAGTATGTGAACTGGGGTCGCGGCAACGCAATCCTCCCGTTCCAAGTCGAATTTCTCAACAACGCCTTCCAGCGCAAGAAGGACGGCACTTGGAAATACAAGCGTGTCGCATTGAACATGCCGCGTCAGAACGGCAAGACCAAAATCCTCACCGCCCCAATAATCTACTATTTGTTCGTGCTCGGCCTGAACGTGCTCGTCACGGCGCATGAGCAGATTGCGGCCAACAAAATCATGGAGGATTTGAAGGACGCCATCGATTCGAATCCCGAACTGAAAGCCGAGGTCACGCACTTCAGCACCACCATGGGCCGCGAGCGCCTACAGTTGAAAAACGGCGCGTTCGTCCGATTCCGTTCCCGCAAGAGCGCTTCCGCAGGCATGGGCGGCACGTTCGATCTGGTCGTCTTCGACGAGGCGCAGGAGCTCCGCTCCGAATATGAGGCGATGATCACCAAAACGTTGAAGACGCGCCGCATGGCTATGATAATCTACACCGGCACGCCGTTCCTACCCTCGTCCATCGGAGACACGTTCAACGTGTTCCTGGACAACGCCGAAAACGACGACATGGCGTATGCGGTGCGCTACGGCATCGACGACGAGACCGCGGACGTCGAGGATGAGCAGTTGTGGGCGCTCACCAACCCGCTCTACCCGGACGTGATTCCACGCGAAGCGTTCCTCACCGACGTGGCGATAGCCAAACAGGGCGGTGCGGACGGCCTCATAGACTTCCGCATCCAAGACTTGGGCCTGTGGTGGGCGGACAGCATCCCTCCGGCGATCCCGATGGACTTGTGGGACAGCGCATACTCCGACCTCCAACATGACCGCGACACGCTCGTCTACGCGCTCACCTTCGACCCCACCACTGGCACACTCGCCCTGTCCGTGGCCGCCAACACCGAAGAGGTGACGGTCGGCTCGCAGCATTATGACAAGTGGGCGTACATCATCGGCGAAATCGTGGACGAACGTCCAACCACCGAATCATGGCAGTGGGTCACGGACGAGCTGAAGACGCGCCCACGCAAGACAACCCTCATTTTGGATGCCGGCGGATTGAATAATCCGATAAGGGACATGCTTCCACGCGGGTTGAACGTCATCCAATTGACCGGCACCGAGTTCCTTGCCTCGCAGCAGGGATTCCTCGACCTGCTGAACGAGGGGCGGTTCAAACATACGAACAATCCGCAGCTGACCGCCGAAGTGCAGAATGCGCAGAAGCTCAAATCCGGTTCGGATGACCAGTGGAAGTTCGCGCCGATACGCAAGACCGAAACAACGGCGGGCTTGAAGGGTGTCAGCATCGCCGCATGGTATCGTGGCGTCAACCGTCCGAAGGAACGCAAGGTCAGGGAGGTGATTGCCTGATGGGCAAGGATACGGGACTCTACCATCGGAATCGCGCCATCCTCCGCGAACGCACCAAACGGACCGGAGCGCCCTGCTATTATTGCGGCGCACCTTTCTACTGGGGTCGTAACACCGCGCATCCGTTGGCGTTCACCGCAGACCATGTGATACCGCGTGCCGCTGGTGGAAGCGACAGGATGGACAATCTCGTTCCGGCGCACATGCAGTGCAATCGCGCCAAGTCAGACCATATAGCAAGTCCGGCGACACGCCGAACGCGAACTGCGACGAGAAGGTGGTAGAATGGAAACCGTTACGCAGCAATGTGTAGCTCCTCTCTTGTGATTCTGGTTTGCATGCACCCCGTTTGACGAAAGTCAGACGGGGTGTTATGCTATGTCTTGAAGACGGTCGGTAGACGGTAAAAGCAGCTTCGTCCACCATGCCAAGACCGGCCGTCTCCCCAAAAACGTACTGACTTGAACCGCCCCAGCACAGTCGTTAAACAATGCGGGGCATACCCACTGGCGACGGTGGGGTCGAGGCGCACACAGCCGGAAACAATCGTGGTAGAGGCCGAGTCGGGGCCGCAATGCAGAAGGCCGACACCATCCACTTCAACCACGAAAGGCAGTCATGTCCCTAGCGACAATCGACCTGAAGCCGGGCTTCGTTGACCGCAAGCTGATTTCCGACCAGCCCGCGGCCGGAGCCATCGCCAAGATTTCCAACAGCACTCCAATCGACCTCGTCGGCACGCAGATGCAGACCATCGACTTCTCCGGCGAAATGGGCATCTTCGGCGAAGGCGCCACCGGCGAAACCGAAGACGAGAAGAAGAAGAAGTCAAACGACGCCACCAACGGTGTCGTGACCGTCAACCCCATCACCTTCTATATCAGCTACCGTTTCCCGAAGAAGTTCCTTCAGTTGTTCGGCGTTGACGGCGCCTACAATCCGACCGACGCCACCTTCCGCGCCGGTTCGCCGCAGACCATGCTTCAGAGCATCCTCGCGCAGCCGTATCAGGCCGGAATCCTCGACCAGTACCGCACGTATGTGAACCGTGCAATCAGCCGCGCACTCGACTTCGCCCCCATCTTCGGCATCAACCCGGCCACCAAGGCCGCGTCCACCGTCGCACGTACCAACGGATATGTGCTCGATCAGGCCGGAAACATCGACTACACTCCGGGCACCGGAGCGGAAGCCGCCACCGCGTTCAAACAGGCTGTGCGACAGGTCGCCGCACAGGGCGACGCGTCCGCGCAGGGCGTCACCACCTCCGCATACTTGGCCGCCATCGGCGATGGCCTCACCACCGGCGGCACGCCGACCCAGTATGCCGCCGACGTTCCGCTCATCGGCAACATGGTCAACATCGGCGGCGTCACCCTTGCGGCCTCCAACACCGTGTCCGATACCGCGGCGGCCGTCGGCTCTGGCCAGCTGGACAGTAAGGTGCTCGATGCGGTCGTCGGCGACTTCGCCAACCGTTTCGTCTGGGGTGCCATCCCGCTGTCCGGCATCGAAGTGTTCGACTCCGGCAACCCGGATAGTTCCACAGAAGGCGACTTGGGCGCAGTCAACAAGGTGATGCTCCGCACCGAAGTCGCAATCGGCTGGGGCTTCATCGGCGGAACCAGCAAGTTCTACGCCATCACCCACACCGCCGCGTGACACTATTCGCACACATGGGCGGCGGCGACGCCGCCCATCCACTGATTGAACGCTAACAACGAAAGGAATTGAGATGGGCGCAAAGCAGTCTTCCGCAAACGTGACATTCTCCAAGCCGGGTGCCAGTGCCAACAAGTCCGGCTATATTTGGGTCGCCCCACTGGGCGCCACAGTCCCCACCGACGCCACCACCGAACTGGACGCGGCGTTCGTCGGCCTTGGCTATCTATCCGAAGACGGTCTGACCGAACCGGCATCCCTCTCCGCAGGTGACGACATTGTGGCCGCCGGCGGCGATACGGTCGCACAGGGCGACCCGACCTTCTCCAAGACGTGGACCGGCACGTGCATCGAAGCCCTGAACGAAGACCTGCTTAAGGTCGCATACGGCTCCGCCAACGTGACGGTCGATCCGGCGACCTCGGCAAAGGATGGCTCTATCACCGTCAAGGAGCAGGCCAGCGAACTGGAGCATCACGTCATCGTCATCGACGAAATGCTGAAGGGCGGCCGCAAGCGCCGCAACGTGATGACCGACGCCACCTTCCTCATCACCGGCGACATCAGCCACGTGCATACGGCTCTCGTGAACTTCGAGTTCACTATCAACGCCTATCCGACCGCCACCGCTCCGGCTCAGACCCAGTACATCACCATCCCAAAAGCGTAAGCTCTCCGAATCCGACGCTGACAGTCACCGTATCCGATGGTACGGTGGCTGAAGATGGTGCGATGTGGGTGGTTGGAGACTGGGGACAAGACTCGCCATGGTCACGCGACACCGGCGTGAAGATGGCCAAGGGTGTGAATGATGTCTATGCTGGCGAACTTTCCCTTCCGAAGGGCACCAAGTTCGACATCAAGATTCTGAAGTCCACGGTCTCCACGACGGGCGGCGGCGATAACACTTGGTCAGCGGTCAGGTATGCCGGCACTCTGAACACGTCCACTTCGCATGGTTTCGGAGAGTTCACCGACAATCCGATTCCCGACGGCAACTTCGACGAAGGACAGGTGAAATGGACGCCGGCCGAAGCGATTAAAGAAGTCAGTACTCCACAAAGTGGCAAAAATGTATTATCGCTCGGAGGTACTTCAAACATTACCTCATGTTCTTCTGATGCATTCACCATTCCACCGGGCTAGACATTGCGGTTCGGCGGGTATCTGCTTGCCCGTCATCCGCCTGTCAAAGGTGTTGTCGAGATGAAGATCGTCACCCCTCAACGGCAAACACTGTTTGAGTTTGGCTTTGGCGCTGGAGGTGACGCCACTTGCCATCGGTTCAGCAAGACATTCAAGAGCATGGATGCGCCAATTGACTGCCGGATTGTGTCGTCGAATGCCACCGTTGGTCAATGGTACGAACATGCGCCCTTCGATTCACTCTCGCTTGTCAGCCCGTAATGTGATGACAGGATACGCGCCCCACGCCAAGACATACCATCGGGGTATGCCCTTGGCATGGGGTATTCTTATATAGACAAACGACGAAAGGAAAGCCAATGGCAAAACGCAAGCCCACCATCACCGCGGAAGACTTCAACGACAATTGGGGCGACGCCTACGCGAAACTCCTCCGCAACCGCAGATTCCAACAGGCCATCCACTCCGAAAAAGTCGAAGACGGCGTGGAAACCATCTGGCTCGTAGACAAGCTCATGCGCGGCGTGCTGAAGGGAGACAAGTACGAAGCGGTCATGGCCGCATTCGACGATGACGTGCTCGACGCATGGGAATACCTGTCGGGAAAATTGCCAGCGCTTTTGGATTCACAGTCGAAAGACTGACCTATGCGATAAACCCAGACCGGTGGGACAGCCAAATCTTGGCTGATTTCGCCAGCCAATACGGTAGCCCACGACAATACACCCTCATAGAGAGAGCCAAACTCATAGGCACGTTCGGAGCTACGGTGCGACTGCTCGATATCATCCAACAGTCGACACTAGCCCCCTACTCCGGCAAGGGACGGAAACCGAAAAGCGTATTGCCGGAAAACCGGAAGAACACCAAGAAGGAGGATTACGAACTCGATTCGATGAACACTGAAGACATCAACAAGGCGTTGGGTCTTCACCGAAAGGAACGATAGATGGCAAAGGGCAGCATCGCGACCGCATGGATACAAGTACTTCCATCGTTGGAAGGCTTGCATTCCGCACTTGTCAAAGCAAGCAAGGGCGCGGTGCTCACCCCCGCCATCCAACCCAAACTGGCATCCGGCACAAGCCGACTCTTCGTTTCGAACGGCTTGGGCATGTCCAAACTGTTCTCCGGCTCGTTCAACAAGAGTCTCAACCTGCAAGGCGGAGTGAAAAACGCGCTCAACGGCGTGTTCGCCTCCTTTGGTTCAAGCGGACGGCGTTCCGCCAACGCTTTCGGCAATGGCTTCGCAAACCTCGACCTCAACAAGTATCTGAATGCGGCAGCCGCCATCGCCGCCGTGGCATCGGTCGGCAAGGCCGTCAAAAACGTCACGTCCGACATCATCGAAATGGGCAACCAGTGGGGTCGGACCACCGCCATGCTGAAGAACGCGGTAGGCACCACCGGAGACTACACAAGCTCGCTCGAAACGTCACTGAAGTACGCAAACGAGGTCGGCGTCACCACTGACGATTTCGTCCGGTCAGCGGCGCGTCTCCGCACGCTCGCGCCGGAAGTCGTTACCAATTACAGTGACGCGGCGAAATTCACCAGACTGCTCGACATGAACATGGTCAGCACCGGCGCGTCAACCCAGGAAGCGTCCAGTGCCATGCGGCAGATTACCCAAGCATTGGGCAAGGGCATCGTCAACGGCGATGAATTGAACTCCATCATGGAGAACTCGCCGCAAATCGCACGAATGCTCGCCAAGCATCTCAACGTGTCCGTAGGCGAACTGAAACAGTTGGGCAAGGAAGGCAAAATCAGCGGCCAAGCCCTCTACGATACGGTGCTTGAGAACGCCGACGCCATCGAAAAGCAGTTCGCCACCATGCCCGTCACGGCAGACCGCGCATGGAACAGCATTAAGAACACGGTCGGCGTAAGGTCGGCGGAAGCCTCCACCGCATTGTCCGCCAACCTCGGCAAAGCGTTGACCGCCATTTCCGGTTCGGGCATGACGGACACGTTCGGCGAAATGCTCGCAGGATTCGTGCCATTGTCGAACGCGGCCGCAGCGTTGGCCGGTACGTTCGTCGACCAGCTTGCGCCGGCAGTCAACAAGGCGTTCAACGTGCAGCAGGTCGAACAGTTCCTCGCCCCGTTGACGAATCTCATCAGCCTGAACTCGCAGAACGCCAACCTCCTATCCTCATTGGGCGACATGCTGAACACGGTGGGTGTGGTCGGCGCCACCGCGTTCTCCCTCATGGTCGCCACCAACGACCGATTCGCATCCCGTATCCCGTTCATCGGCCGCGCGCTGGTCGGCGTGAAGGGCACGCTCGTCGGGCTTGGTTCCATCTTCACCGACGTGTTCGGAGCGGCGGTATCCGCATCGTCAGCAGTCATCGACAAGCTCGCGTCCATGGCCGACGCGATGTCGAAAACGCTGTCCGAATCGACTAAAGCGCAGAACGCACTCGGCAGGTTCAATGTCGCGTTCGAAGACTTGGGGACGTATGCGTTCAGCTTCGGAGAGAAAGGCGCTGAAGGCTTCGAACTCATCCAACAGGCCGCGACCAACCTGCGGAACGGCGTAGGACAGGCGTCCGACAATGTGAAGCTGCTCCAAACCGGTTTGAACGCGATGGGAGCCGACGCGGAGGCGCTTCCCGAAGCGTTCCTCAAAGCGTTCGAAACCCTCAACGCCGAAGTGGATTCCGCCGCACGGAAGAAGGCTCCATCCCTCATCCAAGCATTCCATGACATTCGCGCCGCCGCCGACACCATCGTCGTTGATTCGGACGTCTACCGTTCGTTGGACACGGCCGGACAGAGCGCGGACATCTATCGCGACAAGCTCGTGCAGGTGGGCCGTGAGTTCAAGGAGCTTACCGGCCTGAGCATTCCAGACGTGTCCCTCCCATTGGTCGGTTCCGCCGTGTCCGCGTCCGACAGCATCATGCGGACGTTCGGCAACCTGAAGGCCGGATTGTCCAACTATGCCGCGAACACGGCGCAGCAGTGGGCGCCGGTCAAGGAGATTATCACCGAAGCATTCTCAAACGCCGCAGCATCCGTCAAAACGAAGATGGAACTCATGCGTGCCTACATCGAATCCGGCGCGCTCTCCATGGTCGAGAACGTGAAGAGCCGGGCGTCCGGGTTCAAGGCGGCGTTCGACGAAATGTTGGACACGAACGGCATCGGCGGCACCATGTCAAAGCTCGGGACTGCGGTAGGCAATGGGCTTTCCACTGTCAAGGGCACGCTCAAGTCGTTTGGTTCCGAAGCGGCGTCCGCATTGTCGATGCCGTTCGACGGTCTTGCTGAAAAGGTTTTCGGCTCGTTCAAGGGGCAGAATCCGTTCGCTCCGTTGACATCCGCCGCGAAGACGGTCGGCGCCGGATTGTCCGCCACGGTCGGCGGCGCCGTGTCGCGTCTTGCCGGACGGTTCAGCCCGTTGGCGTCCGCTGGAAAGGCGGCTTTCGCCACCATCGGCTCCGCCGCGTTGAAGGTGTCTTCCGCCGCGTTGAAGGGCTTCGGCGCGGCCGTGAAAGGAGTCGGCGCGGCAATCGGCAAGATTGGCGGCATCGCATCCCAGCTGGGCGTGACCGGCGCGATATTCACCGGCTTGACGACCGGATTCCAGACGCTGTTCAAGCTCGACCCGTCCCAGATGACCGGCAAGTTCGACGAATGGCAGAAAAGCCTCGACAACACGCTTACCGGCATCCAGACGAAACTACCCGCAATGGCGAGCGCGTTCACCGCCGCCCTACCGCAGATGGTGGCGAGTGTCACCGCGGCGCTGCCTGGCATTGCCAACGCGCTCATGAGCGTTGGGCAGACGCTCGCACCCGCGTTGATGACGATACTGCCGCAAGTCACCCAAGCATTCTCCGACATGTTCGCACAGTTGCCCGGTCTTGTCGCCACGTACGGCCAGCCGATGCTGGAAGCGTTCGGCACGCTGTTCGCCACACTCGCCGGACAGATTCCGTCGCTTATGACCTCGCTTGGTCAGGCGTTGATTACCGGCGTTCAGGTCGCGTTCAGCGCCATAAGCGACAATGGCGCTGCGGTTGCCGGGTTCATCAGCGGGTTCGGCGCGTCCTTGGCGTCCGGCATTCAAACGTTGGGCGCCACCCTTGTTGCCGCGCTCCCGTCCATCGGACAGAGTATCGCAACCGCGTTGCCGACGCTGATTCCGGCGTTGATGTCCGCCATCACCGGCGTGATAACCTCATTGGCCGCCGCATTGCCGGGCATCGCCGTCGCCATCATCAACCAGCTGCCCGCGATCATCGGTGGTTTGGCGACCGGCATCGTCAACAGTCTGCCCACGCTGTTGGGCGCCTTCGTCAGCGTGGCGACCAGTATCGCCGCGAACTTCCCATCCATTTTCATGTCCGTCGTGCTCGCTGTCCCTGCGATTATCGCAAACATCGCCCAACCGTTCGCCGGACTGGGCGGTAGGATTCTCGGCTTCATCCGTGACATTCCTGGCAGAATCATGGGCCTGTTCGCCGGCGCTGGCTCGTGGTTGCTCAATTCCGGCGCCGCGTTGATGGACGGTTTCAAGCAGGGTATTCTCAACGCGGTCGATAGAGTGACGAGCGCGGTGAAGGGTGCGTTGCAGAAGGTGCGAGACTTCTTCCCGTTCTCTCCTGCCAAGGTCGGCCCGTTTTCCGGCTCCGGCTATACCAGCGTGTCCGGCGAGCATCTTATGCGCGACTTCGGCAAGGCCATCGGCGCCCAAGGGGCGTTCGTGCGCGGTCAGGTCGATGGCGTGCTCGGCTCCTTGGATTTCGACCAGATTGACGCCACCGATCTTGGCATGGTGTCGGCGCCACGGCTTAAAGACTATACTGGAATGGTGTCGGCTGGCGACCAGCGGTATGCTGGCGGCGTCCACATCGACAATGTGGTGGCAAGCCCGTTGAGTGACGTGGAACTCGTGGCCCGCCGATTCGGATACGCTTTGAACAATGAGATGATTGGAAGTGTCAGACCTTGAGCACGATAACCGTCACCGTGGGTGACATCACGCTTTACGGCGACGCCGGACACGAGTTTGCACTGGTGTCCATGAGCGGTTTCGACGATTTGCCGTCAGCCAAGACCGAACAGGATTCTTGGCCCAGGGCTGACGGCAACGCCATTCCCGGCACGACGTATTACGATGGGCGCACCATCACCATCAACGGATACTATGCGACCGGTACGGTTGAAGATACGGACGAGATGATGCGTCGTCTTCGTGGTATGGCCGGACGTTTGGTTCCAGTCACCGTACGGAAGGGCGCTGGCATCGCATTGTCATGCGATGCGGAACTCAGGTCGATGACCGTGGACGAATACCGGTATCGTGGGAAGGCCGCGTTCCAGATTGGATTGCTCGCACCATCACCATACTTGTATGGGCCATTGCGCTCGCAGACGGTCGGCGTGCCGACGGACGGCGAAGGCATCCTCGACCCGCTGACCGACCCGCTGACGGAAGGCGAGGTCGGCAATCCGGGACGTGTCGCCATCACCGGAAGCGGTTTCGCTCCGACGCATCTTGTCGTGAAAATCAGAGGCGGACTATCCGAAGGCGTTCGCATCCACTGCATCGAAACCGGCGAAGCGGTCGAATTTCATCGTCAAATCAACCCCGACGAGACGATGGTGTTCGACTTCGACAACGAGCGTGTGCTGTTCCAGAACCAGTCTGATTTGAGCATGTTCCTTACCGAAGAGAACTGGTTCCGTCCTTCGGGTGATGCGACGATACAGTTCACGCCGTTGGGCGTGCAGTCGGGCGAGCCGACGATGACAGTCGAATGGAAGGAGGCTTGGCGGTGAAAATCTATCTCGCAGACCTGCTGACCGGACGCCGCATCATCCCATTGCCGCACACTTCCGCCGAATGGGAGATGAAACTGAACGACACCGACTCGCTCACCGTCAAAGTGCCCATCTACGCTTCGACGGACGACACGCGCGTCCAATATATTGCGAACGACGCGCGACTGTTGGATTTGAGGAACACCGCGGCCATCGGCAGGACCGTCATGGTCGCGGAGGATGATGGGCTGACGGTCGGCGGAGTGCTCATGCGTCGAGACTATGACGCCGATTCGGGCATTCTTACATTGGTCGCCTCGGGCATGTGGACGTATTTTGACCATAGGACGATTCTTCCGGCGAAGGCGATGGGTAAAAGCCTTGTCAAGCCGGATGGTTCGCCGGACGCTCAATACGACACGTCATACGAGAATGTCACGTGGAACACGGTCGCACGCAATCTCGTCGAACAGGCTGTGAGCTGGCCGAACAGTAGCGTGCCCGTCGTGTTGGAGGCTCCTGAAACCGGCACGTCGGAGGCGAACTATCAGGCGGTCGATTTGAATTACGTCGGCGAAGTTTTGACGAACATCACGAACCGTCAGAACGGTTGCGACATCGGCTTCTTCCCAATGCGCACCGCTGACGGATTGGGGTATGAGTGGCATATGAAGACCGGCCATCCGCTGCTTGGCGGCGAAACCCACTATTTCAGCGCGTCCGCCTTACAGCCGGGCATCGCCTCGTTGTCCGCCACGGATGATGGAGACAAGCTCGCCTCGCTGCAATGGTTCACGTCCGGCAAGTCGGACGATAAGACGCTCGTCGTGTCGGCTTACACGGACATTCTGGAAAAGGCGGGAGCGCCGATTTGGGAGAGCGTGGATTCAAGCCATTCGACGGTCAAATCGCAGAACACGCTTCAGGCGTATGCGAACGAGGCTGCCGCCGTCTACTGGCAGCCGGTATCATCCACTGAGGCGAAAGTGCATCGCGGATACCTGCATTCCGTGAATCAGACGCTCGCCAACTATACGGTCGGCGACCGTATCAGGTTCACAACGAAGGGCGACTGGTATTATGTGGATGGTGCGCATACGCGGCGCATCACCGGCATTAAAGCCGATGAGAGCTCGAATTGGATTACGTTCACCCTTGGTGACGTGTTCGACGGTGTGAAAGTGACGGTGGAATAATGGAAATCGTAGTGCATCAGGGCGAGTCGGCTGACGGCACCCCATTGGCCGCCGATGATACGGATGCTATCGACGTGAAGAATCCGGCTCAGGCAACCAACAAGCTCGTAGCCACGCTGAACGAGTATGGTCGGCGCCTGCGCGAATTGGAGAAGCCTTCCGGCTCGCAGTTGACTCAGGCGATTCAGAAAGTGTTGGACATCAGCGCGAACATCGACCAGACGGTGGCCGCATCCATCAACAGGACCTCATATGACCGTGCGACCATCGACCAGAAGTGCAATGCCTGGAATTGGGGCGTGCTATCCGCCGACCGTGGTGGCACGCATACGACGAACGCGTACAATAATCTGTTCACGGTCGGCCCATGGCGTGCCGTGTGGGCGTTGTCGGACGGCACGATGGGCACATCACAGTCCAGTCGCAAGGTGAAGCAGGATTTCCTCAAGCCGGACATCACGTTGGAGCAGATGCGTTCCGTGGATTGGGCGCTCTACCGTTTCATCGATGACGTGAATCTGAACGGCGATAGCGCGACAATCCATGTCGGCATGATCGCCGAAGACTTGGATGACAGCGGTTTGGGGCAGTTCGTTGAGTATAATGATGATTACGAGCCGTGTGGCATCAACTATCCGATGCTGGGTGTTTGGGCGATACATGAGGCCCATCTCGCCCATGACCGTATCGACGAATTGGAATCGCGCCTGAAGGCGCTGGAAGGAAAGATTGATAATGGCGTTGAGGAATAGTATCTTCGCAGTGTCCGGGAAGGCGTCGTTTATGGATGCGCGCCGCGACATGAGCGGCCTGTTCGTCTGCGATAAGACCACGATGCTGCCGATTGCCGGCATTCTCGACCGTTCGCAGGACAATCTCGTGACGGGCAACAGTCATTCCATGAGTGTGACGGTGCATCCGTTCAACGCCGTGCTGAACCGTCATGGCGCGCTGCTTATCCAGAACGATGGGAACGTGAACGTGCCGATGGTTGCCGCTCCATCCGCTAATTCGCGTATCGACGTGGTGTATGTGAAGCAGCATGAGACGCGCTCGCCAATGTCGGATGGTTCGGACGTTCCGGCGTTCGGCATAGTGGAGGGCACGGCCGCCGCCGTGCCGGTCGCGCCGGCTGTTCCGGATGGCGCTTTGGCTTTGGCGCAGGTGCTGCTTCCGGCTGGCGTTTCGAATACGTCAGCCAATGGCGTGGTCATCACGCAGACGTATATTGGTGCGGCGATGAAGGGTGATATGCTGCGGGTGCAGACTTCCGCCCAGCGTGACGCCCTTACCGGCGTGTCTGACGGTACGCTGCTGCATAATGTGGCCGACGGTTGCGATTATGTCAGAAAAGGCGATAAGTGGCGTGGATGGAACATGCCTTGGAGGGACATCCACTTGAACAATCATGCCGCCCACATGTGGGCGAGTCGTGGCACCGCGCATATCAACCTGACGACAGCCTATGCGAATCTGACGGGTTGGGGAAGCAACGTCACCGTAGCGAAGGTCAACAATTCCAGCTTCTACCCCGCGGTGAAAGCAGACATTTACGCTCCCACGAGGGATTCATATTACCCGACCGCTCTCAGCGTGGGTACGGACGGCAAGGTTAATGTCGGGTATGCTGGCGGTGCCGCCGGAAACCGTATCGTGTCCACCACGCTAACTTACGATATCGGCTAAGACCATCCATTCCATGCACTACCATGCTCCGGTCACGCCCGGGTAATGGTGGTGCATGTTTTGCTCGTCAATCGCAATTATCGGCTAGAATAGTGCCATATGAGCACTGACATCATCGTCGCCCTAGTGACCGGACTATGCGCCATCGTGGTCGCAGCGGTCACTTGGGCGCAAGACAGACGCGGCGACCTGAGCGAAGCCTATAGGCGGCTTTCGGAAGCCCAATTGAACATGCAGCAGGAAATCGACCGGCAGGACGAGAAGCTTGCCGAGTTCATTCAGGAACGCGACCGGCTCCGCTATCAGGACGATTTGAAAACCTCATACATTCGGACAATCGGACATTGGCTGGGCGAACTCTGCAACGTTCTCGACCCTGAGTTTCTGAAGCGGTATCCGAAACCAAGGCTTCCAGACGAGCTGCGGAGTACAATAGAACCGTTGTCAAACATCAACAGTAAGGAGCAGTGAATGTTGTTCACTAAGGATTTTTGGGTTGACACGTTGGAGCGTGCAATCCGCACCGCATGTCAGGCGGCATTGTCGGCTGGCGTGGTCGGCGGCGTCGGCCTGTTTCAGGTCGATTGGCTGAACGTGGCTGGTATCGCGCTTGTCGCAGCCGTCGCATCCGTATTGACGTGCGTTGCATCTTCAGGCAAGACCGATGCCATCAGTCCGGCCTCGCTCGCCACTCCATCCAAGAGTCTGGTGACGGGCAAGCATATTGCAGGCAATGAAACGGAGGTTTCAGAATAATGAGGTTTGTGGATATCAGCAATTGGAAGGCTGACGTTGACGTTTCCAAGATTGACGCCGATGGCGTGGTGGTCCAGTGTACTTGGGGTGCTGGTGAATTAACGACGGACAATGGTTTGGTCGAGTCCGTGTGGACTGGTGCGGATGTGAGGATTCAGGCCGCTGCCAAGCGTGGCATGGCGGTCGGCTACATGCATTACATTCGCGGCGTGGGCGCTTCGGAGGAAGCGTATTTCTTCGCCGGAAACACCAAGGGTTATCTTGGCAGGTTCGTGCCGTGCGTTGACTGGGAGCAGGCCGATAACGCCGCTTGGGGCGACCGCGCATATCTGGACGAATTCCTCTACCGGTACATTCGACTGACCGGCGTGAAACCGCTCGTGTATGCGCAGCGTTCCGAAATCCCGTTCATCAAGGACATTTGCGCCAAGCATGATTGCGGCATTTGGGAGGCGTGCTATGCTTCCATGGATGCGGTCGGCTGGCAGGATGCCGATTCCATTTGGTCGTATGTGGCGTATCCGATGCGCCAGTACACGTCCAACGGCCATATCGGCGGCTATGCCGGTTCGCTTGATTTGAACTATTTCGCTGGCGATAAGGCCGCTTGGGACAAGTATGCTGGCGTTGGCGCGAACACTCCGGTGAATCCGGCTCCGGCGCCGGTGGTTTCCCCGGCTCCTACCGTGGTCGCCACCACGTATGAGGTTGCGGTCGATGCGTTGAACGTTCGTACCGAACCGTCGTTGAAGGGAAAGGTTGTAGCCAGTTACAGTCGCGGCGGGAAGGTCGTGTTGGATGGTTGGGGCACTTATGCCGACGGCTTCCTGTGGGGTCGTTATGTTGGCGCTTCTTCGGGCCAGCCGAGGTATGTCGCCATCGGCACTGATTCCGGCAGTGATTGGTATTTGACAATGTGTCGTTGACCGTGATACAATGAGGGCCGTTGGAAGTTTTTCCAGCAGCCCTCCTTTGGTTTCTCCCTAGCCCCCGCACGGTTCATGCAGGGGCTTTTTCAGTCATACAACCATATGCAAGCCACTATCGCTATGGCAGCTACGGCAACATATGCGATGAAGATGCGGTCGCTCCATGCGTTGTAAACCATCATGATGGCCGCGACGAGTCCAAGCAGGATGGTGGTGCAGATGATGAGTTTCAGGATTTCCATATCAAAGCTTCTCGCTTTTCTTGCTCAATCGCCACCACGCAACCTCCAACATTTCGTACAGTATCCGTTGAGCAGGCACATTTCTTTCGTGGTGAGCTTTTTCAGGCAATGCTTGCACAGCTTCGGGTCGAGGTGGGCCAGTCTTCTAATAAGACTCATCGGGATACTCCAATCCTTCCTGTCTGTCTTCATCCGTCAACGCCGAATCGATTTCCTGCTTGCAGGTTTCGCACAGCATTTCCGGATACCATTCCTCTAACGTCATATCTCGACCGCAGTCGAGGCATTGTCTTGGTGATTTCATATCATACCTCCACCGCTGGCTGCGGAGCCTTCTGATGCTGATAGTGGCCGACCATGCCGTAGGGTTTCATCGAGGCGGCGTTCAAATATTCGAACGACACCTGTCCGATTCGCATGCCGGGCGTCAGCATGATGGGGAAACTGTTCTCGTTCTTCAGTTCGACGGTGATGGTGCCGATGAATCCGGCGTCGATGAATCCTGCGGTCACGTGCGTGCAGAGTCCGAGTCGGCCAAGGCTGCTTTTCCCATCGAACCGTGCCATCATGTTGTCTGGGAGGCTGATTTTCTCTACGGTGGCGCCTAGGACGAACTGTCCGGGCTGCAGCATGTAGTGTCCGTCGATTCTGACGGTTTCGGTGTGGACGCCGTGCAGAGTGCGGCCGCCGCCGTCCGCGTAACCGTTTTTCGCATCTTTGGCGAAGATGATGATGGTGTCCTGCAATGTCACGTCATACGAGTTGGGGTTCAACTGTTTTTCCGTGTATGGCAGGATGAGGTCCTGATGGTCCACGCACTGTTCGATGGTGATGTCGTTCAGCATTTTTCTCCTTATTCGTTGCAAAGGCGCTGCAACGGTTCCTTGTCGCTTATCGGTTTGATTTCATGCGCATGGGTTTTCCATCTTCGCTTCTGCTGGGAACCGTTCTTTGGGTTCCTGTCATGTCGGTCAGCTTGGCGAACATGCTCCACGTCCAAGGGCTGGCCTCATGGTCGCCAAACGGGGTTGCCGACATGAATTCCGGTGGGTGCGTCGGAGAATGCGAAGGCCACGGTCTCGTATGGCGATTGGGTTTCGCGGAGAATGAAGCCTGTCTCCTCGGATTCCATCTTCCGCGACCTACCGTCAGTCGCGTCACATTGCGGTTGTCGCTAGTCATCGTTCTTCCTTTCCTGCATGAACGACAATGCCATGGTGAGGTAGGCGATGGCGTCCAGATACGAGTCTTCTTTACCGTGGTCGTATTTGATGCGTTCGATCTTCAGTTCGGCCATCATGATGGCGACATCCACTTCCGCATCGTCGCAATCGAACCATCGTTTGGAAATGTTCTGGAACATGATGCGCGGATTGCCGTATTCTTCGGCCTTCTCCCCGTTGAGCATGTTTTCCACACGGCAGAGATTGTCGGCGATGCGCGTGTAGATGCTTGGCTCAATGTTTTCGAACGCGTTTCTCACGGTCGGCGGCTCCGGTGGGTCGGGGATTATGCCGCTCGGGCCTTCTGATCCGTGATTGTCGGCCGCTTTGGTGGGAATCGCCTTGTTCACGTCTTCCATCACCTCATCCCAATTGTTTTTCCTTGATGATGTCATCCAGTGTTTTCCTTCCTTCTATCACGTCCATGACCTTGCGGTTCCATGGCGTGTCCGGCACGAGTATGCGTTGCCGCCCCTGATAGGGACTGCCGCGTCGCACCAGTCTCCTGTTGGCCTGCTCCCAGTCGGCGTATGTCCATGGGAGGTCGAGCCATATCTGGTCTTTCATGAGACGCTGTAGGCCGTCAACGCCGGTACCCATGGATTGCGGGTTGGCGACTATGAGCCGATACTTTCCGCGTTCCCGGTCGGTCATGGCAAGGAATGTCTTCGCATCCGTGCATGGCGTCCAAGTATGGTAGATTTCGTCTCTCACCGCTTTGAACCGTGTCCATACGAGCAGTGGCGTATGGTCTTCGCGTCTCTTGGCTTCACTATATACCGTTTCGAGTTTGGACACGCCGAACCAGTAGGATTCTCCACGGTCTTCGGTCTTGTAGGCGAAGCCGTCGTCGAGTTGGGCGAGTTTGACCGCTGCGGCGCTCGCGCTTGCCGCGTACACGTCTTCGGCCAATTGGTGGGTGTCCGTCCACTGTTCCAGCGCCATATCCTCCTGTTCGGTTTTCGGCGATGGGAGCCATTCGATTTGCGGCAGCGGGTTGCCTCCGCGTCGGATGTCCAATACGAGCTTTTGCAGTTGTCGGCACGCTTCCTCGACCATGGGCTTGGAATACGTGTATTTGACCACTGTACGCCCTTGCACGCTCATCGTGTATGGCTTACCGTATCGCATCCTGAAAGCCCCTAGAGTGCGCCAGGAATCGCCTAATAGGGCCATCCTGTCCTTGGCGTGCGGGTACATGACCACGGTCTGCCCGTACAGGTCTTCCAAATCCTTCGGAGCGGGCGTGCCGGTAAGCATCAGCACGTCCTTGGCAAGGTCGCTGATGCCCTTCACGACTTTGGAACGTCCGCTCCTGGGATTCTTCACCATATGGCTTTCATCCACGATGAGACTGAAACCGTCCGGCACTTCGCCCAGCCTTGCGGCCATACCGTATGACACCACAAGGAAACGATGGTCTTCCGACCAACCATGCTTACGGTAGTCTTCGATGGTCAACGCCTTGCCGTGCGACCATTGGCTGATTTGCGGCAACCACGCGGTCTTCACGACGCTTGCCGGACAGATGACGAGGATATGCTCCGCGTCGTCCAGCAAGTCCATGCTGCGTTTCGTCTTGCCTGTTCCGGCCTCGTCGAAGATGAAAGCCCTCACTGTCCCTCCTTCCCATGCTCGGCTTCCCACGCCGCTATGCGCTCGCGTCCTTCCGGCGTTTCACGCCATCTGCGCCAAGTCTGATAGCAGACGCCATGTTCGGCCTTGAATCTCTCCTGCCACTTGCGGCATGCGTCTCTGCTTTCCTCGCGATGCTGTTTTCGGTATCGCACCCAATAGTCGAGCATTTTCTCGTGGTTCTCGTTTATCCACTTCTTTTTCAGCTTCCGCTTATGCTTCGCCTTTTCGGGTGTCATGTCGGCATAACGGGTGACGGTCTTCTTTTTCCTGGCGGGCGGCATGGGCTTGGGCTGGCGCATCCTCTCGATGTCGGCCCAAGCCTCGCCGTCGAGATAGCCGTACAGGTCAGTCGTTTTCTTCGCCATGACCGTTCGACCTCACGAAGTCTCCCACCATGCCGACGATTCCCTTCACCATGCCGATGAGGATAAGCATGGCCGCCGTGATGCCAAGCACGGATAGGACGATGGCGAGCAGGTACACGCAGTTCATCATCAGTTCATGCATTTTTCTTCTCCTTCACTACGCTGAGGCGGGTGGTCGTGGATGTTTTCTTGAATGGGGTCAGGTCGGCCGGATGCTGGCTGAAATACGCCTTGTAGTCGGTGGTGGTGCGCGTGGTTTCCGCCAGTCTTGCGACATGCCCATCGCAGCATACCCGTTCGCCGGGGTGTTCGCCCAGCCATGCGATGAGCTTTTCCTTCAGCATGTCGTACCGGTCTTTTGCCTCCAACAGTTCGGCCAACAGCCGCCATCCGCCATCGTCCACGTCCGTGGGCCGTTCCGCACGCTCGTATTCCGTCGCATACCGTTCCAACGCGCCCGCGTCCATCACGTCGGGGACGATTACGATGTCAAGCGTTTCCTTGATTCGTCCGGTGATGTATTCGGCGTCCAGCGTCTCCCATGACGGGGGGCGTTGCGCGTAGATGATTTCCGCATGCTCGGTATCCATCATGCGGGCTTCCATCTGCGCTTGGGCCGAATATTGATTGCGCTGTTCGGCCGTGAGGAACGCGTAGGATGGTTTGCTTCCCGTCTTCGCTTCGACCGTGTGCAGGATGCCACCATGGTCACGGTATGCGGCGTCAAGGGAGACGTGCAGGCGCCCGTCCGTGTAGAAGCTGTTGTCGTACCATGCGAGCTGTCCGTTCTCCAAACGGTCTACCGGAGTGTTCTTGGCGACGATGGCGAGCCGTAGGCGTTCGGCATACAGTTTGACGAGCATCGGCTCCCAAATGCTGCCGAACCGCAATGCCGACCGTACGGCCGGAATGTCCGGCGGGGGGGAGGGTAGCTGTCCGGTGGCGATGAAATGCGCGAGACTGGACGCGCCTATCGTTTCCTCACGGGCTTTGAGCCATGTTTCACGGTCTTGGAATACCTGGTATGTCAGATTTCTTCCGTCCATCTCATTTTCCCTTCCGAATCGACTACGAGGATGTGGTGGCACATGTTCGCCAAGTCAACCCAGTTCCTGTGGAACAGTATGGCGTCAACGGCTTTCATGCCGTACAGGAGCATGATGTTCGCATTGTGTTTGGCGAGCGCTTTGAGTTCGCGGCATTGGTCTGGGCTTGGTTTTCCTACCGTGCGTTTCAGTTCGATGAACCACACGTTGCCGAGCATGTCCACGGCGGTCACGTCGGGGAATCCGTTGCGTGAGCGTCCTTCCGTTTTCTGCACGTACCATCCTTGCCGTTCCAAGACTCTGATGAGACGGTTCTGGATGGCCGACTCCAATGGTTCCGGCTTGCGGTTATTCAATGTCGTCATTGGCATCCTCCCCGACTCTGACCGCGCTGACCCATACCGCGTATGTTCCGTCCGACTTGCGACGTGCGACCGCATCGTAATCGACGTTCGGTTCCGTCCATGATATGAGATGTTTGCGGATATGGTAGGCGGTGGCGTTTGCGGTGTTGCGTTTCTTGTATGAGCGGTATTCGGCCCATCTGCCTAGATTGTGTTTGAGTGCCGTATTGAACGCGGTGTCCACCCGACTATTGGAGGGGGGTGTGGTCAGGAATTTCGTCATTTGTTCTCCTTCGGTTTGAAATATGCGGGCATGATTGATTTCGGCAGGATCCTGCCTTCACGCTCCAACCGTTTCGCATGTGGGAACAGCCAGCCGCGGGACACTCCCAGTGCCTTCGCGGCTTGGCTGATGTTCATGCACGTTGTGAGCGCGTCAATCAGCGTGTCGTCACTGTAGTGGATTGGCGCGTTCATGGTTGGTTAGAAATTCCGGTTCCGGTTCTCCGACGCCCTCGTCCCCGATGGTCATCTGCGTGTATGCGCCGAACTTGTGGGGGGCGGGGGTGTTGTTCTTTTCGACTCGCAGCAGCTGCACGCCGGTCAGGAAGTACGTAAGACGTCCTTCCTTCGTGCTGCCGATCTTGAATGCGACGTTGGCGAGCGTGCCATCGCCCGGCTCTTCGGTCAGTTCGACGTCGTCGGCGTTTTGGTCAACGATGCTGGGCTTCCACTTGGACGATAGGTTGACGAGCCACTTGCCGCGCTGCGGCTGGGTTCCATCCTTGAGGGTGATTAAATCACCGTCCTTGTAGCGCAGGTTGTCGCCGTTGGCGCGCACGCCCAACTGTTTGGCGGACGCGACGAGTTCCTTATGCACGTCGCCATTCTTCGGGAACGCGAGCTGCAGCTGGTAGCTCGGTTCGATGCCGCGCTGCTTCGCAGAGTCGGACTGATACTTGTCCTTGATGTGAACGAATCGGATTTCGCCTACCGCTTCGATTTCGAGCATGTCGGTTGCCATTGTTTTTCCTTTCGGTTTTTAGTTGAATTCTTCCGTGAGGGCGGGGCGGGGGAGGGGGGCGGCCGTCTTTCCGTCGTCGTCCATCACCGTCGTGAGTCCAAGCAGGTGGATCAGCCCGTAACGCCTGTAGTAGGTTTCGAAGCTGCCCACCTGTTGCGCCGCGGCCGCCGGATACGTGTAGCTGCTGCTGACGGCCTCGCCATGCTTCACCATGTCCATGAGGTTTTCGCACTCGTGCGTGGACTCGTAGACCGCGATGGTGAGCGTGTTGTAGACGGTTGGCATATCCGTGTCCGCGCCGACTATCTCGCTTGAGCAGACGGCCGTCCAGCCTAAGCCATGTTCCGTCATGCCGTTCCTGACCAGCCGCCAGATATCGTTCAACGTGGCGTACTTGTACCCGTATCCTTCCGTGGTGCGTTTCACCGCTTCCACCGACCGTTGCACTTCGGCGATTCGGCTTAGCACGTCGCATCGTTTATCGTCCGCCATTGTTCCTCCTTTTTTCGAGTTCGTTTTCGATCAGCGTTTCGTCTATTGCGAGCCGGTATGCGCGTTCCACGATATCGTCGTAGTCACATTGGGTGTGGGGGGTGTGTTCGTGAATTGCGAGTTCGGCTACGACCGCAAGGTTTTCGGCCGTCGGATTCGCTTTGTACGCGTCTATGCGACCCTGCCATACGTCGTGTCGTCCTTGCAACCATGCCTCAAGCGCACACTGATAGTCTTTGGCCGTGTATGGGGCCGCGGTATCAAACACGATTACGTCGCTCACCACGTCGATTCCTGCGTCAAGCGCCCTATCGGATAGACACGTCAAGCATGTTTCGACTCTATCTTGAAAGTATGCTAACGGTTTCATTGTTTTGCCTCATTTCTTTGGTTTCATTGTTTATTATATCAGAGCGTGTCTCACGACACGCCCGAAAAATTCATTTTCGATAAGTGTTTCGTCTATGACATGCCCTATCGCGTCACGTCACCGGCATTGACCCCGGAACCGGCTGGCGATACGGTCGACGCGATAAAGACAATCGTCATGCAAACAATCGCGACGACGATTCCCGTCCATGAGCGGGCGGGCGCCAATGGTCGGCACCGTGCCGCGTCCGGTCCGCGTGGCGCCCGATGCCAACGGCTCGCGCATTGGTTTGGCGCCATATTCCGGGATGCCCTCTGCAATCCGTTGCGATGCGGGCGGTTCGGACATTGATTCCACCCCGTTCCGCTCCAGTGGCGCGTCCCTGTCCCATCCGGCAATGATGTCGGAGCCCGTCACGTTTTCCACGAAGTCGTCGGATGGTTCGATCTCGACGCCGAACGTGAATCGGTCCCCGTTTTACGAACGCGTAAGGATAAGCGCATTCAGCCATCCGTGGGCGGTTCGTCGCCACGGTGTCGCGGTCGCGTGCCATGCTGCCCCCGCAGTCCTCACGCGGTACCGCACCGCCCGTCCTCATCGTCGAAGTCACCCGCGTCGCATGCACGGCGCCGAAGCGCACGTGGAACCCGTCGCCGATTGCCATGCGTTCCGTCGGGCCGCCCGTCGCGATACGCCTCATACGGATTGCGATTCCGTTGGCCGTTTTTAATGGAACGGCCTATGGCGTTTCGTGCCCTTGCGGGACTCGCACCCGCAAGTATGCTGTTAGGGCTGGTTGGTCAATGCGGCTATCATGTCCATCGTTTCGGCATCCGTCGCGCCCTTGCGGACTATTGCCGTCACGGCCGGCGTGTCGACGATGTAGTCGGCGAGCGGCACCAACCGTACCGTGATATCGCCCTTGGTCGCCGTTACGTTGCCGGTCGGGGACGGTGGGGTCGTTTCGTACCCGCGTGCCGTCACGTTCTCGATGAATGTCTGCTTTTCCGTTGTTACCTCCTTGGTTGATACCTTTAATATATCACGACGGTATATCGTCGTGTGTCGCGTCACAGTTCCTTGAGGACATACACCTTGCGCCATGCCGACCCGGCGCCCTCGATCTCACGGCCGTCCTTGACCGCCTTGCGCAGCCACGGCAGCGTGATGCCCCTGAAGACGTCGTCGGTCTGCGCCAGGAATTCCTTGACGTGCCGCAACGTCGTGGCGCTCAGGTGTTCCACGCCGACCTCGACGCTGAAGACCTCCCGTTCGGTGTCCCATGCGCTGACCGGCGTGACCTTGGCGACAACGGCGCCATACGACCTGAGCACGTACCGCATGCCGGTTTCGGTGTCCCAACGTTCGACGGACGCCTTGCCGTAAAAAGACCTATGCCCGTCGTATAGCGGCTGAAGTTCAAACGTTCCATGGTAGGCCATTTCAATCACTCCTTTGGTTGATGGTTTTAATATACCGCACTTGATGTTGGTCGTCAAGTACGGCGTGTCGTCCAGGCGATGGCCGCCCGACCGCCCTCAAGGTCGGCGTAGGCCTTGGGGTCTTCGGTCACGGTCAGTGGCGTCAGCTCCCCGTCGCGGTAGGCGTAGACCACGCCCGCGCCGGTGACGAACACCCCCTCACCACCCTTGACGTATCCTTTGCCGTCCAGTGCCCCGTGCATTTCGCACCTCCTTTGTTTGGTTGATACTTATAATATACCGGACGTGACACCGTATGTCAAGTCGGCGTGTCGTGAGAACGGTTCCCAATACCATGGGGAGGCACCCCCATAGGAAGGGGGGGGTGCCGGAAGACGACACGCGCGAAGCCTCACCGCACGCCTTGCCATTTGCGCCGACGGGGGCGAACGGGTCATAGTCCCATCTGAGAGCCATTCTTTGGGGCCTTAGACGGGCTTTCACCCCGAACCCTAATACTTTTACCTTTCCACGCTGAAAGGCGCTCAGAGACGCCTTTATTTGGTTCGAACGGATGTCACACCTCCGGCAGGTCTGCGGCCATGGCCATCGCGCGGTTCGCCGCCCGTCCATCGACGGCCCATCTGCGCGACACCGCAAGTCGACCGCCGGTGTGCGACACCGTTTTTTTACGGCCATGTTGG